>Ga0137401_10000001_pt1 | contig 81529 bp, 35 predicted proteins | sample CZOMad1_1_16fung_FD_108286 | JGI IMG/M metagenome (GOLD analysis project Ga0137401, IMG submission 108286) | Vadose zone soil fungal communities from Angelo Coast Range Reserve, California, USA - CZOMad1_1_16fungal (Illumina Assembly) | ecosystem: Environmental > Terrestrial > Soil > Vadose...
CGCCGAGGTCGTGCAGCAAGCTTTGCGCGCCGAGCCGCCCGCACCACCTTCGCCCATCCTTCCCGTCTCCCGTGACCTGCCCTTGCCCCTCTCTTTCGCCCAACTGCGCCTCTGGTTTATCGAGCAACTGGAAACTACTGACGCGGCCTATCACATTCCTCAAATCCTCCGAATTACCGGCCGGTTGAATATCGAAGCGCTGGAAAAGGCGTTCAATGAGATCGTGCGCCGTCACGAAATACTGCGGACGGTTTTCGTGGTCCAGGACGGTGAACCGACACAGGTTATAAATCCCTTTGGAACCGCGTCCATTCCGATCACCGACCTGAGTGCACTGTCGCCAGAGGATCTCGAAACGGCGCGTGTCAAGCATTGCCTCGAAGAGGTGCGACGTCCTTTTGATCTGGAACACGGACCACTCATCCGCCTAAGACTGTTACGGCTGGAGCCTGAAGAGCATGTGTTGGTGGTTACGATGCATCACATTGTCACCGACGGTTGGTCATTTGGCGTGTTGGTGCGCGAACTCACAACCCTTTATGAGGATTTCCGATCAAACAGCGCGTCACCTTTGCCCGAACTGACGATTCAATATGCCGACTATGCATCCTGGCAGCGCCATTTGTCATTCGGACATGATGAACAGCTCAATTACTGGCGGCGGCAACTGGGCGGCTCACTCCCGATTTTGGAAATGCCCACCGATCGTTCGCGGCCCTCGCAGTTGACCTATCGCGGAGCGAGTCTGCCCTTCGCTTTCTCCGAAGGTCTCACGAAGCAGCTCAAACGATTAAGTCTCGACCATGGCGCGACACTGTTTATGACGCTCCTGGCCGCCTTTCAAACTCTCCTCTACCGCTACACCGGCCAGGAAGACATCATTGTCGGTACCCCTATTGCTAATCGTCAGCGCGTTGAGATTGAGAATCTGATCGGTTTCTTTGTCAACACCCTGGCGATGAGAGCGGATCTCACGGGCACGCCTACTTTCAAGGACTTGTTGAAGCGCGTGCGGGAAGTGGCGCTCGGTGGTTATGCGCATCAGGATATACCGTTCGAGACGCTCGTAAAGGAACTGCAGCCAGACAGAGACTTGAGCCGCAATCCGTTATTTCAAGTCTTATTCGCTCTACAAAACGCACCGTCAGCGACTCTTGAACTGCCTGATCTAACCTTGACTCTGCAGCAATTTGAGAGTGGTTCAACCAGATTCGATCTCGAGTGTCTCATCTGGGAGCAGAAAGAAAAACTCCAGGGCGTTCTGGTTTATAGCCAGGACCTTTTCGACCACGACACCGTTCAGCGATTGCTCAAAAACTTTGAGGTCTTGCTCATGGGCATCGTTGGCGCTCCAGAAACGCGCATCAACGCCTTGCCACTTCTGACCGAAGAGCATCAACGCCAAGTGTTAATCGAATGGAATGACACGACCACAATTCTTCCGCGTGAGCAATGCGTTCATCAAGTGGTAGCTCAGCAAGCCCGGACTCAGCCGGATGGAGTGGCACTGGTCTTTGCGAATCAGCAGCTGAGTTATCGGGAATTGAACCGACGAGCCAATCAATTGGCCCACTACCTGCAAAAGATGGGAGTAGGCCCGGAAGACACGGTAGGCATCATGATGGAGCGGTCTGTCGAGATGCTCATCAGTCTGTTGGGCACGCTCAAGGCTGGGGGAGCTTACCTCCCGCTCGATCCTGAATATCCGCGGGAGCGCTTGTCATTCATGCTCGCAGATGCACAGGCAAGAGTGCTGCTTACTCAGAGCCATCTCGTGGAGTTGCTGCCTGATGCTGCCCAGGTGCTGTGTCCGGAAAATGATTGGCAGGCTATTGCCCGCGAAAGTGAAGAGGATCCGCCGAGCCGAGTGACGCCCGACAATTTAGCTTATGTCATCTACACCTCCGGCTCGACAGGTAAGCCGAAAGCAGTAGCGATGCGCCATGGCGCGCTCGTCAACTTAATTCAGTGGCAAGCCGCCAATTCACCGGGCACGAAACGTACGCTACAGTTTGCCTCGCTGAGTTTCGACGTCTCTTTTCAAGAGATTTTCTCCACCTGGTGCACCGGCGGAGCCCTGACCCTGATAGATGAAGAGACTCGGCGCGACTCCAGTAAGCTCCTGCGTGCGCTCATCAAAAGCGGCGCGGACAGACTGTTCCTGCCCTACGTTGCTCTTCAATACTTAGCCCAGACCGTGGCAATGGAGAACGTGGTTCCGGAGAAATTGCGCCGCGTGATCACCGCCGGCGAACAGTTGAAGATCACAAAAGACATCCGGTCGCTGTTTACCAGGCTTGGCAGCTGCGTCTTGGATAATCATTACGGCCCGTCAGAGACGCATCTCGTTAGCGCTTTCAGTTTAGATGGACCGGCCGGCGCATGGCCGGAACTGCCACCGATCGGATGCCCTATCGCCAACACCCAGCTCTATGTGCTGGATCGATGGATGCAGCCGGTTCCGCCAGGGGTTGTTGGTGAATTGCACATCGGCGGCGAATGCCTGGCCAGAGGTTATCTAAACCGGCCGGAGACAACTGCAGAAAAATTCATTCCGGATCCCTTTAGCGCGCGCAGCGGGGCGCGACTATATCGCACCGGAGACCTCGTGCGGCATTTGCCGGAGGGCATACTGCAGTTTCTGGGCAGACGAGATGATCAGGCTAAGGTGCGAGGCTACCGCATCGAGATGGGTGAAGTAGAGACTGTTTTGCGCCAGCACGCTTTGGTGCGCGATGCGGTGGTGACGGTTGATCAACTGCGCTCCGGAGAGAAGCGGCTGATAGCTTATGTGCTGGTGAATCAAGATACCGATTTGTCCACGACTGACTGGCGCAGCTATCTCGCTGAGCAGCTTCCCGAATACATGGTTCCTTCCGCTTTCTTCCTTCTGGATCGTTTTCCCTTGACGCCCGGCGGGAAGATTGATCGCTTGGGGTTTCCCAAGCCGGAAGAAATAGACCATAGCGAGGCGAGCGCTTATGTTGCGCCGCGCACGACTACGCAGGAAGTGCTTTCGGAAATTTGGGCGGACGTGCTCGGCGTGGGGCGAGTGGGCATTCACGACAACTTTTTTGAGCTGGGCGGACATTCACTGTTGGCGACCCGACTCATGTCGCGCGTCCGCGACGCTTTTCGCGTGGAGATACCGCTCCGCAGCCTGTTCGAAACGCCCAGCGTCGCCGGACTGGCAGAAACAATCGAAAGCGAGATGCATGCAGGTCGAGACCTGGAGATCCCTCCGCCGACGCCGGTGCCGAGGAGTGCCGCATTGCCACTTTCGTTTGCTCAGGAGCGGATGTGGTTCCTTTATCAATTGGAGTCGGGCAGCGCCACCTACAACATCTCAAGTGCGACTCGATTGAAAGGACAACTTAATATATCGGCGCTTGCACAGAGCTTTAACGACCTGGTGCGGCGGCACGAAGCTTTGCGGACAACCTTTACGAACGTTGACGGATGTCCCGTGCAAGTCATCAGCGAAGCGTCTGATGTCGCGTTGGAAGTGTTGGACCTTAGCACTTCATCAGAGCCTGAGAGGGAAGCTCGAAGGTTGATAGGAGAGGAAAGTCTTCAGCCCTTTGATCTGGAAAACGGACCGCTCTTGCGGGTGCGCGTTTTGCGATTGAGTGCGGAAGAACATGTGCTCCTGTTAACGATGCATCACATCATCAGTGACGGGTGGTCAATTGGCATCCTGGTGCGCGAGGTGACGACGTTGTATTCGGCCCTGGCAAACGCCGAGCGCGCTGAGTTGGCGCAGTTACCCATTCAGTATGCGGATTTTTCGTTATGGCAGCGGCAGTGTCTGACCGGCGAAGTCCTCGAGCGGCAACTGTCGTACTGGCGAGAGCAGTTGCAGGGTCCTCTGCCCCTGGTGGAATTACCATTAGACAAGGTCCGGCCTCCGGTGCAGACCTACCATGGCGCGCAGCAGCAACTGGAATTGTCTTCGGCGACCACACGCGTTTTGAAAGAGATAAGTCGTCGATTCGGAGTCACCCCATTCATGGTGCTGGTCGCGGCCTTCCAGGTTCTGATCCACCGATACACGGGGGAGAAAGACATTATCATTGGGACACCGATCGCGGGGCGCAATCGCGCCGAGCTGGAAGGATTGATCGGCTTTTTGGTCAACACGCTGGTCTTGCGCACGGATCTGTCAGGCAATCCGCCCTTCAACGAATTACTTGACCGCGTTCGTGAAGTGACGCTGGGAGCTTACCAGCATCAGGATTTGCCGTTTGAAAAACTGGTTGATTTATTGCAGCCGGCCCGAGATCAAGGGCACACGCCGCTTTTCCAGATAATGTTTGCTCTCCAAAACACAATGCCGTTGGAGTTGCGAGTGCCAGGACTGGAACTCAGTCCGATCGAAATTCCGGACGCGACGGCCAAATTCGACCTGCTGCTGGTGATGTCGGAAACGGAGGGACGCCTGGCCGGGACTCTCTCCTACAACACTGATCTGTTTGAAGCGGCCACAATTAAGCGGCTGGCCACACACTTTGTCAGCCTGCTGGAAGGTATCGTCTGCGATCCATGTCAACGTCTCTCCGAGTTGCCGCTGCTGGCCGATGAAGAACGCCGGCAGTTACTGGAATGGGGCCAAGCCTCCAGCGATTATCCGCGCGATAGGTGCATAACTGAGCTCTTTGAAGAACAAGTTGAACGCTCGCCGGAAGCGGTCGCCTTAGTCTTTGAAGATACGCAGTTGACCTACCATGAGCTGAACCAAAGGGCCAATCAACTCGCGCATTGCCTCCTGAAAGTGGGTATGAAACCCAATGCTCTGGTGGGAGTATGTCTGGAGCGATCGGTGGAAATGATCGTCGCGCTGGTTGGAATTCTAAAGGCAGGCGGAGCTTACCTTCCGCTTGATTTATCACAGCCAGGGAATCGTTTGAGCTCGATGCTGAGGAGCGCGCAGGTCGAGATAATGTTGACCCGGCAATCATTGGCAGACAAATTGCCGAAAGCTGGCGGCCAATCGGTGTTCATCGATGCCGAAGGGGCCGGGATTGCTCTGGAAAGCAAAACAAACCTTAATAACCGCAGGACGAAGAGCGAAGACCTCGCTTACGTCATGTACACCTCCGGCTCGACTGGTCAGCCCAAGGGAGTCAGCGTCACGCACCGCAGCGTGGTGAGGCTGGTCAAAGACACTAACTATGTGAACTTCGATGCCGATCAGACTTTCCTCCAACTGGCGCCGATATCTTTCGATGCCTCGACTTTTGAAATCTGGGGCAGCCTCCTGAATGGAGCGCGCCTTGTCATAATGCCTGCCGCTACGCCGACGCTGGAAGAGTTAACCACTAACCTGCAAAAGCATCATGTGACCATACTGTGGCTGACCGCCGGTTTGTTTCATCAGATGGTGGACTACCATCCGGAAGCATTGTGGCCCTTACGATACTTGCTGGCAGGTGGCGATGTGCTCTCAGTGCAGCATGTGAATCGCCTGTTACAAAAGCAATCGGGATTACAGTTGATTAACGGCTATGGGCCGACGGAGAGCACTACGTTTGCGTGCTGCTATTCGATGCGCGAGAGCGAGGTGGGGGCGACGGTCCCCATCGGCAAGCCTATTTCAAATACAGTGGCGTATGTGCTTGATGAACAGATGCAGCTCGTGCCCCAGGGAGTGGGCGGCGAATTGTACCTCGGCGGTGACGGATTAGCGCGCGGATATTTGCACCGGCCCAATTTGACCGCAGAACGATTCGTTCCGGACCCCTACGCGACTACGACTGGGGCCCGGGTGTACCGCACGGGTGATCTCGTCCGTTATTTGGCGGACGGCAATTTGGAATTTCTGGGCCGCCGTGACGATCAAGTTAAAGTGCGCGGCTTTCGGGTGGAACTGAGCGAGATAGAGTTCGTGTTGGCCCAACACCCGCGCGTGAAAGAGGCGCTGGTCGTTGCTCACAAAAAGCTTTCAGCAGAGAAGCGGCTTACGGCTTATGTAGTGTCCGAAAGACAAGCGGCCGCGTCGAGCGATGAGTTGCGCGTCTTTCTCAGAGAGAAGCTGCCTGAGTACATGGTTCCGTCCAGCTTTGTAATGCTTGAAGCGCTACCGCTCACTCCAAACGGTAAGCTCGACCGACGTGCATTGCCTCTGCCTGAAGAACTGCGGGATGAGGACCACCACGACCGCTTGTCGCCCAGAACGCCGGTTGAGGATCTACTGGCAAATATCTGGGCGCACGTGCTGGATGTAAAGTTGGTGCGTCCTGACGACAACTTCTTTGAACTCGGCGGCCACTCGTTGCTGGCAACACAGGTCATGGCGCGAATCAGAGCGGCTTTCCAAGTGGAACTGCCTTTGCACGAACTGTTCATGAATCCGACCGTAGCCTCGTTGGCGCAAAGAGTCGAGCGTGCGCTCAAGGCGGGCGCGGAAACCAGCGCACCACCATTAGTGACGATTCCGCGAGATCAGGACTTACCACTCTCGTTTGCCCAGCAGCGTTTATGGTTCGTGGATCAGCTTGAACCGAATAGTACCGCTTATCATCTTCCCGTCGCTGTACGTCTCATCGGGACGCTCGACGTCAGGGCACTACAACACAGCTTGAGCGAGGTGGCGCGCCGACATGAGGTCCTGCGCACCATATTTAGGGTGACGGCGGATCGACCCATCCAGGTCATTTTGCCGGCCGAAGAATTGGACCTAGCCTTAATTGACCTGAGTGAATTGAATCAGGCCGAGCGTGAATCAACGGCGCTGCAATTCTGCGCTGCTGAAGTCCAGCGTCCCTTTTATCTCGAGCACGGTCCGCTGCTTCGTGGGACTGTCCTGCGTCTGGGGGAGAAGGAACACGTCCTCTTGTTGGTGATGCACCATATTGCGAGCGACGCCTGGTCGTTGGAGATACTCGTGCACGAGGTGACGTCGATTTATCAGGCCTTCTCTGCCGGCCAACCGTCGCCCCTGGCCGAGTTGAGCGTACAGTATTCGGATTATGCTTATTGGCAGCGTACGCGGTTGCAAGGCGAGGTACTGGAAAAACTGATCGCCTACTGGAAACGACGTCTCGCAGGCGCTCCCCCGCTGCTCGAACTGCCTGCTGATCGGCCGCGACCGTCAGTGCCAAGCTTTCGGGGAGCGAAGCATGCTTTTGCCCTGTCTCCGGAACTGAGTACCGCGCTCAGGGAACTGAGTCAGCGCGCAGGTGCAACGCTTTTCATGACGTTGCTGGCAGCCTTTCAGACTCTGCTCTATCGCTACACCGGCCACGAAGACATTGTCATTGGAGCAGATGTCAACAATCGTAACCGGCTCGAGACCGAGCGGATGATTGGCTTCTTCATCAATATGCTGGTGCTGCGTGCCGACCTTACCGGTGACCCCACTTTCCAGGAGTTCGTGGGACGCTTACGCAGGATGCTGCTCGAAGACTATGCTCACGCTGAGGTCCCGTTTGAAAAGCTGGTTGAGGAACTGCAACCGGAACGAAACGTCAGTTACTCACCGCTGTTCCAGGTAGTCTTCAACTTCAATAATTCTTCTCGGCAAACGGTGCAACTGCCAGAGCTTAGCCTGGATCCCTGGCCCCTGGAATTCAACGAAGTAAAGTTTGACCTTTCATTATTTATGTGGGATCGAAAAGATGACTTGTCAGGCATGTGGACCTACAGCTCTGACTTGTTCGAGCCCGATCGAATCAGCCGCATGCAAGAGCATTTTGTGACGCTGCTGCAAAGCATTGTCGAAGATCCAGAGAAGCGGCTGAGTGCGCTGGAATTTCTCCCCGCCGCCGAGCAGAGGGCGCAGACAGAGGCCAAGAGACAACTCAAACAAACCAATCTGCAAAGGTTCAAGGCAGTCCGGCCCAGAGCCCTCACCCGATCCGCTGACGCGCTAATCCGAACCGAGTTGCTGGCGCCGGGCGAGACGCTGCCACTCGTCATTCAGCCGCAGACAGAAGATGTCGCGCTCGCCTCCTGGGCCAAAGATAACCGGGAATTCATTGAGGCCCAGTTGCTGAAGCATGGGGCCTTGCTGTTCCGTAATTTCGATATTGGTTCGATGTCTGCTTTTGCTCAGTTCACCGGCTCTGTGTGCCCCGAGTTATTGGCATATACCGAACCCTCATCGCCCCGCACCGAATTGGGGGAGAAGATTTACACCTCGACTGAATATCCGCCGGATCAGTGGATCCAACTGCACAACGAAATGTCGTATGCGCATAACTGGCCGCGAACAATCTACTTTTATTGTGAGTTGCCGGCCCAACAGGGTGGAGAAACGCCGATAGCCTACAGTCGAAAGATCTTTCAAGCGCTCGACCCGAAAATCAGAGAACGTTTCATCGAACGGAAGGTGATGTATGTGCGCAACTTTGATGAGCGACTCGATCTTCCGTGGCAGCACGTCTTTCAAGCGACGAACAGGGCAGCGGTGGAAGCATATTGTCGTAACGCCCAGGTGGACTTTGAATGGAAGGATGGAGAACGGCTGCAGACACGCCAGGTGCGACAAGCAGTCATCAGACATCCGGGAACCGGCGAGACCGTCTGGTTTAATCAGGCCCATGCTTTCCACATCGCGACGCTGGATGCCGAGGTCCGTGAATTCCTGCTGTCAGAAAGGGCGGAGGATAGTTTTCCGCGCCAGGCCTACTACGGCGACGGCTCGCCAATCGAGGATTCGGTGATTACAGAGATCCGTGAAGCCCACCGGCAAGCGGCGGTGACATTCACCTGGCAACGCGGTGATATTTTGATGCTCGATAATATGCAGGTTGCTCACGGCCGGGCGCCATTTGTCGGCGCACGCAAGGTGCTGGTGGCCATGTCGGGACGCGTTAGCAGCCTTGACGTGAAGCGCGATGGCGATCTCGCTTAAATGTTCTCCTCAATAAAGACGTTCCCCTGATTCAGTTCCTGGTACAGGCAAATGATTCGCGACCGCAGTCTGAGACGAAAAGGCGACTGCCGCCAAAGAGTTAACGACATCACCACGACCCTCACCGTTTGCGCGTCATTTGAGCGCGTGACTAATTCGGCAAAGCGAATTCGAGTGCAGCTCTGAAGTCTTCGACCAGGTCTTACCCGCAGCGCAAAGAAAGCAATTGAATCTTGCTGAGCGAGGAAAGTAGGAACTTGGAGTTGAAAACATTTCGCAACATCAAGCCACAGGCGATCAGCCTGTCGCGCGCGTCTCTAATCAGGAAAGAATATTTAGCGGGACGAGAAGCGCTGCCGCTGGTCCTAAAACCACAGGTCGGCGATCTTGATCTTTCGCACTGGATTAACAGCAACCTGAGCTTCCTTGAAAGTAGTTTGCTGCAGCACGGAGGAATCCTCTTCAGGGATTTTGATCTCGACGAAGTACCGAAGTTCGAGCAGATCGCGAGGATATTTGCTCCGGAATTGATGGGCTACCTCGATCAACATACGCCGCGAACCAAGGTAACAAATTCCGTCTATACTTCGACCGAGTATCCTGCAGATCACCAGGTTCCTTTTCACAGCGAGAATTCCAAGAACCACACCTGGCCCATGAAGATTTGGTTTTTCTGCCTGCAACCAGCCGCGCGCGGGGGCGAAACGCCGATTGCCGATAATCGGAAAGTCTTTCATCTGCTGGACCCGCAGATAAGAGCGCGATTCATAAGCCGGAAGGTGATGTACGCGCGAAACTTTGGCGAGGGTGTCGGCCTATCGTGGCAGACGGCTTTTCAAACCAGCGATAAGACTGTGGTCGAAGATTATTGCCGCCAATATCGCATGGAATTCATCTGGAAGGATGAAAATCGTCTGCGCCTCCGACACGTGGCCCAGGCTATCGCCGTCCATCCGATCACGGGCGATACTGTTTGGTTTAATCAGGCCCATCTCTTTCATGTGTCGGGCCTCGCTCCGGCAGTGCGCGAGTCGCTGCGCGACCTCTTCCACGAAGATGACTTGCCCAGCAACGCCTATTATGGCGACGGATCGAAGATCGAAGATTCAATCATTGAAGAGATTCGCCAGACTTATCTGCACGCTGCGGTCACTTTTCCCTGGCAAGCCAATGACCTCCTGATGCTCGACAACATGTTGGTCGCCCATGGAAGAGCACCATTTGCCGGCACCCGCAAGCTCGTGGTCGCCATGGCTCAACCTTTCAGCGATCAAGAAAACGGAACAGCTTCACCACCGTCCAATTGAAATGCAACAAGACGTGATTCAGGGCTTTCGACTCTCGCCCCAGCAGAAGCGGGTTTGGTCATTACAAGACACAAGCACTGCTTATCGCGCCCAATGTGCCATCCTCATTGAAGGCAGCCTTCGGGTTGAGATCTTGCACGAGGCCTTACTGAACGTGGTTCATCGTCATGAAATTCTGCGGACGATTTTTGATTGGCTGCCGGGGATGAAGGTGCCGATTCAGCGAGTGGCCGGCGTACAAGCACCAATGTGGCATCGGCTTGACTGCCCTGACTGCAGGTTGCCCCAGGTGATATCAGAGGTGGGGACGGCAGACCGGGACGCACCTTTCGATTTCGAGCGCGGCCCTCTGGTCCGTTCCACGCTGGTCTGCCTGGGGGCCGAGCAACACCTTCTGTTTCTGACTCTGCCGGCGCTCTGCGCTGATGCGCGATCGTTGGGGAACCTTGTCGGGGAAATGGTCTGTTCTTATGAAGCTGCTTTGAATGGCGGCGGCGTTTCCAAAGAGACGGTCCAATACGTTCAGTTCTCTGAATGGCAGCACGAACTGCTTGAGACCGAGGAGGCGGAAGCGGGCCGGGACTTCTGGCGCAAGCAGCGAGCGGCGGCCGCAGCTCGGTTATCGCTACCCATTGAAAATGACGTCGCGGTTGCTACTTTCAAGCCCGGCCTCTGGATTGAAACCATGGGCCCGGAGGTGTTCTCAAAAATTAAGTTGGTAAGCGGGCAGCAGAATATTTCACCGGACGTTCTGTTGCTCGCATGCTGGCATACCCTGCTTTGGCGCCTCACGGCCGAGTCCCGTATTGAGATCAATGTTCGCGCCGATGGCCGGGTATATGAGGAGATGCTGGGGGCCATCGGGCTATATGAAAAATGGCTGCCCGTACCGTGTTCCTTTGACGGAGATTTTCGCTTCGATGAGATCCTACAGCGGATTGATAAGTCTCTGAAGGAATCCCGGGAATGGCAGGAATACTTCTCGCGAGAACATTCTCTGCCGAAAACCGCGGGAGACCGCGGGGCGGCTGAAACAGCAGAGGCTGCGTTCGCTTTCGATGAATGGCCTAAGACGCGATGGGCGGGCAGCCTTCGGTTCTCGGTAGCCAGCCAATACGTATGCAGCGACCATTTCAAGCTCAAACTTATCGGCGTTCAAACATCAGATTCATTGCGTTTGGAGTTTCATTACGATCCCGCCTTCTATGGTGCCGAGACCGTCAAAATAATTGCTCGGCAATATGCGACCCTCCTGCACACAGTTCTCTTGAAGGTCAAAATTTCAATTGGCGACCTGGATGTTATAAGCGATGTCGAGCGCCGTCAGTTGCTCGTAGAGTGGAACCAGACGACAGTTAGTTTTCCGCGCGACCTTTGCTTGCCTGAGCTTTTTGAGGCTCAGGTGCGGCGCACGCCCGAAAACTCGGCGGTGGTTTGTGAAGCGGAAAGATTAAGCTATCGCGAACTCAACCGTCGCGCCAATCAACTAGCCCATCATTTGCGTAGTCTAGGGGTCGGCGCTGAGGTATGCGTCGCCCTGTGCCTGGATCGCTCGGTTGATATGCTGGTCGGTATTCTCGGTATTTGGAAGGCAGGCGGAGTCTATGTGCCGCTCGATCCAATCCAACCCAAAGCGCGTCTGGCCTTTATGATTGCCGACTCGCATGCCCATTTGGTAATCGCACATCAACACTTAGCGTCCTCACTGCCGGATTGCGGAACTGAGGTGCTTTATCTTGACGCGGCGCGCGCACAGATTGAACAGGAAAGCGAAGCCGATCCGCAATCGATTATTCAATCTAATAACCTGGCTTATGTCATTTATACATCCGGGTCAACCGGTCAACCCAAAGGAGCGATGGTTGAGCACCGGTCTGTTGTAAACCTGGCGAAGGCGCTGGAACAGGCCATCTATAGCGGCTCAGAATCGGCGTTGCGGGTGAGCCTGAATGCTCCATTGGCTTTCGATTCATCGATCAAACAAATTCTCCAACTGCTGGCGGGCCACACCTTATATGTCTTGCCGGAAGAAGTGAGGCGCGACGGCGGCGCGCTGCTGGCTTATCTCAGAGATCACAAGTTAGACGCTTTCGACTGCACCCCCTCTCAGCTGCGACTGTTGGTTGAGTCGGGCTGGGCTGATACCCACAACTGCCCTCCGCGGATCTTGCTTGTCGGGGGGGAAGCGCTCGACAAGGATTTGTGGCATGCCCTGGCGCAGCATGAGAGCAGCACCTCTTACAATGTTTATGGACCAACCGAGTGCACAGTTGACGCGACGGCATGTTCCATAAACAAGCAGTCAGGTGGGCCTGCGATTGGCCGTCCACTGGCGAATGTCCAGAGCTACGTACTGGACAATCAACTGAGACCTGTGCCCATCGGCGTTACCGGAGAGTTGTACATCGGCGGGGCGGGCTTAGCACGCGGTTATCTGCGTCGTCCAGAGCTGACCGCCGAAAAATTCATCCCTCACCCATTTAGCGACCAGGCCGGTGCTCGCCTATATAGGACTGGCGACCTCGGGCGTTACTTGCCCGATGGAAATTTGGAATTCCTGGGGCGCATCGACCATCAAGTGAAGATCAGAGGATCCCGGATCGAATTGGGAGAAATTGAAACTGCCCTGGCAGCTCATCCAGCCGTGCGAACTCCGGTAGTGATGGCCAGAGAGAGCGGACCTGGCGACAAGCGCCTGGTGGCTTATTTCGTCAGGAGCGGCCCCGTGCCCTCCGCCCACGAATTGCACAGCTTCCTGCATGAACGATTGCCCGAATATATGATGCCGTCTGCTTTTGTGCCGCTCACTGCCCTGCCGGTGCAGCCCAACGGGAAGATCGACCGTCTCGCGTTACCGGCGCCTGATCAAGTACTCTCCAGCCGCGAAGCAGATTACGTCGCGCCGCGTTCGCCTACCGAGGAATTGCTCGCAAGCATCTGGGCTAAGGTGCTCGGCGTCGAGTTGGTGGGCATCGAAGATAACTTCTTTGAGTTAGGCGGGCACTCGTTACTGGCCACCCAGGTCATCTCGCGGATCCGCCATGCCCTGCAAGTGGAAATCCCACTGCGAACTATTTTTGAAACGCCCACCGTTGGGGGGCTGGCGGATAGTATCAACCGGGCGCACGAGACCTCGGCATCAGGCGCCGCCCCGCCGCTAAAACCCGTGCCGCGAGATGAAAGACTACCGCTCTCGTTTGCACAACAGCGCTTGTGGTTCCTGGATCAACTTGATCCGGGCAACACTGCCTACCACATTCCCTACGCCGTCCGGCTCGCTGGAAGATTAGAGATAGAGGCTTTGGAGCAAAGCCTGAGCGAGCTTGTGCGGCGCCATGAGGTATTACGAACGACCTTTTCGATGATCGAAGGACAAGCTGCCCAGATCATCCATCCGGCGCAGCCGCTGAGCGTACCGGTAACCGACCTGCAGCAAGTCAGTGAAGATGAACGCCAGACCGAGACACAACGCTTGATGGAAGAAGAAACGCGGCGGGTTTTTGATTTGGAGCATGGGCCGCTGCTGCGCGCCAGTCTCCTGCGACTGGACGAGATGGAGCATGTGCTCATCCTCGTCATGCATCACATAGTCTTCGACGCCTGGTCCATTCCCGTGCTGCTCCATGAACTGGGCGCTCTCTATCAGGCCTATGCGAGCGGCCAGCCTTCGCTGCTGCCGGATCTTCCCGTCCAATATGCCGATTTCGCTCATTGGCAGCGTGGATGGTTGCAAGGTGAAGCGTTAGCAGAACATGTCGCTTACTGGAGGGCGCAGCTTGCGGATCTGACTACGCTGGAACTGCCCACGGATCACCCACGTCCGCCGGTTCAGACTTTCAGAGGCGCGCATCAATCATTCACCTTGCCGGACGCTCTGGTGCAGTCCTTGTACGACTTGGGCCGTACCGAAGGCGTCACTCTCTTCATGACGCTGCTGGCGGCCTTTCAGACGCTGCTTCATCGGTACACAACGCAGGTGGATATCAGCGTGGGGACGCCCATCGCCAATCGCAACTATCGAGAGATCGAGGGGCTGATCGGGTTCTTCATCAATACCCTGGTGCTGCGCACGGATCTGTCCGGCGATCCGCCCTTCGTCGAATTGTTGCGGCGCGTACGCGAGGCGGCGATAAACGCGTACGCACATCAGGACTTGCCGTTTGAAAAGCTGGTGGAAGAGTTGCAGCCTGATCGTGATCTCAGTCGCACACCATTCTTCCAGGTACTATTCACGGTGCGCAACCTGCAGCAAACCAGTTTTAGTCTCCCCGATCTCACCCTGCACGGCCTGGAGGTGGAGACTGGGACCTCGAAGCTTGATCTGCTCATGCTTGTAGATGAAACGGAGCAGGGGATTAGCTTTGGATTCGAGTACAACACCGACCTGTTCGATCATGCCACTATCACTCGAATGGCGAAGCATTTTCAGAACCTGCTGGCGGGCATCACCGCCGCCCCCAAGCTCCAGCTTTCGCGTTTGCCATTCTTGACGGACGAAGAGCGGCGGCAACTGTTGTTCGACTGGAACGCCACGAGTCACGCTTATCCGCAGGAGCAATGCATACATAGCCTGTTCGAGCAGCAAGTGGAGCGGACGCCCGATGCCGTAGCCGTCGTTTTCGAAGACCAGGAACTGACCTATCGTGAGGTGAACTGTCGCGCCAATCAACTGGCGCATTACTTAAGAGGACTCGGCGTCGGGCCGGACACCTTTGTAGGAATTCTGATGCATCGTTCGCTTGAGATGATCGTCAGTGTCCTGGGCATACTGAAGGCAGGTGGTGCTTACGCGCCGCTCGATCCAGCTTATCCACAAGAACGCCTTGCCTACATGCTGGAAAATACCCGGACAAAAGTGTTGTTAACCCAAGAGCATCTGGTCGGCACGGTTCCAGATCCGGAAATTAGAAAGGTCCTGGTCGACGCGGATTGGGGAGTCATCGCTGACATGAGTCACGATAACCCGCACTCTGACGTAACTGCCGATAACCTGATTTATGTGACCTTCACCTCCGGCTCCACAGGCAAACCGAAGGGGATCGCAATGGTGCACCGCTCGTTGCGAAACCTGCTTGAATGGCAATTCACGGAGACAGATCTGCCCGCCGGTGCCCGGACCTTACAATTCGCATCGCTGAGTTTCGACGTTTCTTTTCAGGACATGTTCTCGACCTGGGGCATGGGCGGTACGCTGGTAATGATTACGGAAGAAATGCGCCGCGACATTGCTGCGCTCTCCGAGGTGCTGACGGATAAGGAAATTCACCGGCTTTTCATCCCGGCCGTAGCCCTGCAACAACTGGCCGAAGGTTTCGGATCTCTGAAGCAAATCTCTGCTTCATTGCGCAAAGTGATCGCCGGCTCCGAGCAATTACAAATCACCAGGGCGATAGACAGATTATTCACCGAGCTGAAGGATTGCTCTTTGCACAATGAATATGGCCCTTCGGAAACCCACGTGGTGACAAACCTGGACCTGCCTGCGTCCGTGGCTGCCTGGCCTGAGCGGCCTTCTGTCGGACGGCCAATTTATAACAGCCAAATCTATATTCTTGATCGGCAAATGCAGCCGGTTCCGGTTGGGGTGCCGGGCGAGTTGCACATTGGCGGCGCCGGCCTGGCCCGCGGTTATCTTAATCGCCCGGACCTTACCGCGGACAGATTTATTCCCGATCCTCTCGGCGCGGAAACAGGCGCGCGCCTTTACCGCACCGGAGATCTGGCGCGCTGGTTACCCGCCGGAGAAATAGAATTTCTCGGGCGAATGGATTTCCAGGTCAAGATTCGCGGTTTTCGCGTTGAGTTAGGTGAAATCGAAGCGGTGTTGAGCAATCATCCGGCGGTCCGCGAGACGATTGTGCTGGCCCGCGAAGATAATCCCGGCGACAAGCGGCTGGTGGCCTACATGGTGTTGGCCCAGGAGAACAAACCAACGATTAGCGAGCTCCGCAGTTTTCTGCATAAGACCCTGCCCGACTACATGATGCCGTCAGCTTTTGTATTCCTGGATACTCTACCATTAACGCCGAATGGAAAGGTGAATCGGCGGGCGCTCCCCGTACCTGAGACAACCAGGCCTGAACTCGAGCGAGTCTACGTTGCTCCCCGCACCGCGTTAGAAGAGACAGTCACTACTTGTTGGGAAGAAGTGCTGGGCCTCGAGCGAGTGGGAATACATGACGACTTTTTTGAGTTGGGCGGCCATTCGCTTCTGGCGACACAGATCGTCGGACGGCTCCGGGAAATCTTTCCCATCGAGTTGCCGCTTCGCACTTTGTTTGAATCGCCGACGGTGGCCGGGCTCTCTGCCAGAATCCTGGAACAAGACGGCGCGGCAACCGTTGAAAATATTGCCGCCACACTGAAAGAGATGGCCCGACTCTCAGAGGAAGAGATTGAAGCTTTGCTCGAGCACGAGCGGCGGGCCGCCGAGACTGAGGCCCCGTAAGCCAGACCCTTCAACATCTCTACACCGTTCCTAAATTTGATCGATTGAATCTCGCGCGAGTTATAGGGTGTTCGCAGAGTGCCCGAAGACAGAGGCTTCATTTCGGTTTGCCTCCCGCCCGTAACGCATTGGAGAAACCATGAGGTTAACTCAACCGCAAGTCCAGCATTACGAACAGCAGGGTTACCTGGTAATCGAGAACTATTTTTCTCCCGCCGAGCTGGAACTCCTGCAGGCCGAACTGCCTAACATTCTGGCCGAGGATTCGGCACGAAGGATCCTGGAACAAAGCGGCGCGGTTCGGTCGGTTTTTGCCTCACACACTACCAACGAGGTGTTTAAGTGTTTCATTCGGTTAGCGCGGCTGATTGAACCTGTGACGCAAATCCTGCGCAGCGACGTATATATTCACCAATTCAAAATCAACGCCAAGCAGGCGCTCGCCGGAGAACAATGGGAATGGCACCAGGATTTTCTGTACTGGCACAAAGAGGATTCCATGCCGGAGCCGCGCGTGCTCACGGTGGTGCTTTTCGTTGAGGAAGTAAATGAATTTAACGGTGCCATGCTCATCATTCCCGGCTCGCATCTCGACGGCATGATCGATCTCGACGTGAATTACAAGTATCGGTCAACGCATGGTAATGGAGACTTGCGCAAACCCGTCCAGCCTTCCTGGGCGAGCACGTTGACTGCCGATCTGAAATACAAGATCGACAAACAAATCCTCATGAATCTGGTGCAAAGGCGAAGCATAAAGGCGATCACTTGTTCCGCCGGCACCGTAATGTTCTTCCACGGAAATCTGTTTCACGCTTCCGGCAGCAATCTTTCACCGCGCGATCGCATCAGCATCTTCGCTTCCTATAACAGCGTCGAGAACGTTCCCCGCGAGATGCGCAACCCACGCCCGTTATTTATCGCTGAGCGCGACGGCACGCCGCTCACGCCGCTGGCAGATAACTCTTTGCTGGAAGTGGGAGCAAGAACGGGATGAATCACGAGGCGAAACATTCCGTTGTGCTGTCTCCGGCCAGGCGCGAACTGCTCTCCTTGTTGCTTGCCAAGAGAGGAATAAGGACCGAACCGGCCGAAGGCATACCCAAGCGCCGGGAGTCCGGCCCCTGCCCACTGTCTTTTGCTCAGGAGCAGATATGGTTTTTTGAACAGTTCGAACCCGGCACGGCGGTTTACAACATCGCCCATGCGGTGCGTCTCACGGGTAGACTTAACCTGACCGCGCTGAGTCAAACCTTTAACGAAATCCTGCGCCGGCACGAAATACTTCGCACGGGCTTTACCTCGATTGAGGGGAAGTCAGTCCAGTCAGTCTCTCCCGCAACGGAGCTGCCTTTGCCGGTGAGGGACTTGAGTCATCTGGCTCCGGCCGAGCGAGAAATTCAAGCCGCCCGTTTGATTGATGAAGAGAGTCAGCGTCTTTTTGATTTGACGAAAGGGCCGTTACTGCGATGCCTGGTACTGCGCCTGGCCTCAGCGGAACACCTGGCGGTGCTTTGCATGCACCACATTGCTTCGGATGGGTGGTCCATCGGCGTGCTCCTCCGTGAGATTGCCGGGCTATATGAATCATTCAGCAGCGGCAGGCCGCCAGTGCTCCCTGAGTTGACGGTCCAATATGCGGACTTCGCCCAATGGCAAAGACAGCAGCTCGAAGGAAAACTCCTCAACGATCTTGATTACTGGAAAAGCCAACTCGAAGGTGCGACGACGACGCTGAATCTTCCCACCAGCCAGCCGCGCCCGTCGGTGCAGACGTTTCGTGGCGCGCGGGAAAAGTTGGTCTTATCGATGGCGCTGAGCCGCGCGCTGCGAGAACTGGGCCGTCAACATGGTGTGACGATATTCATGTTAATGCTCGGCGCCTTCATGACTCTGCTCTACCGCTACACCGGTCAGGACGACCTGGTTGTCGGCACGCCGGTAGCTAACCGGAGCCGGGTGGAAATCGAAAAGCTGATCGGGTTCTTCGTCAATACGCTGGTGCTGCGTACGGACCTGTCGGGTGATCCGTCCTTTGTGGAATTGCTGGCCCGCGTCCGCGAGGTGGCCCTGGCCGCGTACGCTCATCAGGAACTGCCGTTTGAGAAACTGGTGCAAGAGCTGCAACCGGAAAGAAACTTGAGCCAGTCACCGCTGTTTCAAGTGTTCTTTGCATTGCAGAATACCCCGATAACCACGTTGGAGATACCGGGCCTCAAGCTAACTCCGGTTGAGACCAATAGAGCCACAGCCAAGTTTGATCTCTTTCTGGGCGTGGCTGATGAGGAACAGGGACTGAGCATGGCCCTGGAGTACAACCGGGACCTGTTTGATGCCCGAGTGACCCGCCAACTTTTGAGGCATCTCAACACGTTGCTGGAATCAGTGGTCGCGAACCCGGAAACGCCTGTGTCTAAGCTCTGTCTGGTGAATGAGCTGGAGCGCCAACAGACGCTGACCAAAGGCAATGGCACGACGTTCGGCTACGACCGGGATATTGGCCTGACGTCGCTCTTTGAACAGCAGGCAGAGCGGGTTCCGGATCGGATCTCCGTGGAATTTGAATCCCAGCAATTGAGTTATGCCGAGCTCAATGCCCGCACCAATCAACTGGCCCACTATCTGGCGCGTCTGGGAGTTGGACCTGAAGTCCTGGTGGGAATCTTTATGGAACGCTCAGTCGACATGCTGGTGAGCGTCCTCGCGGTGTTGAAAGCCGGCGGAGCCTACGTTCCGCTGGACCCGGCCTATCCAGCCGAACGCCTGGCTTTCATGTTGAAGGATGCCGGTGTCTCAGTCCTGCTGCTGACACAATCCTTGAGGGACCGCCTGCCCGATCATGGCGCAGCGGTGGTGTTACTAGACGCTGACCGGGACGCGATCGCGCAGGAGAGTGAGGAGAATCTCGGACCACGCGCGACGGGTAATAACCTCGCCTATGTCATCTATACCTCGGGTTCAACGGGACTACCGAAGGGCACACAGATTACGCGTAGCGCTGTGGTGAATTTCTTGAGGTCCATGCAACAAGAGCCGGGCCTGGATCAAGATGACGTTCTGCTCGCCGTCACCACCCTATCGTTTGATATCGCGGCGCTGGAACTCTATCTGCCCTTAATCGTTGGCGCACGTTTGGTAATTGCCGGCCGCGAAATGGCTGCGAATGGGACGGATCTATTAAGAAGACTCGAAAGCACCAGCGTAATGCAGGCCACTCCGGCCACCTGGCGGTTGCTGCTCGACGCCGGATGGGAAAAGCCGTTTGCGATCAAGCTGCTCTGTGGCGGTGAAGCCCTTCCGCGCGAGTTGGCTACTCAATTGCAGGACCGCGCTGCCTCACTCTGGAATATGTATGGCCCGACTGAGACGACCATCTGGTCGGCGCTGCAGCGGGTTGAGCGAAGCGATGGACCGGTGTCGATCGGGCGCCCGATTGCGAATACGCACATATATCTGTTGGACCGGAATTACGAACCGGTGCCAACGGGTGCCGTGGGAGAGTTGTATATCGGCGGCGATGGCGTCGCGCGCGGATATTTACATCGATACGATCTGACGGCTGAGCGCTTTATTCCCGATCAGTTCAGCGGGAACAAGGGCGCCCGCCTTTATCGCACCGGAGACCTGGCCCGGTATGGCGCGGACGGCAGCATTGAATACCTGGGACGGATCGATCAACAGTTGAAAATCCGGGGTCATCGAATCGAACCCGGTGAGATTGAAGCCATGCTGGCCCAGCACCCGGCCGTCAGCGAAGCAGTGGTCGTCGCGCGCGAGGTGCAATCGAATCATAAACAGCTGGTCGCTTACATCGTCCCGAATAAGGAATATCAATCCGCGCCGGAGTTGGTGACCTCGAGCGCGCAGGCAGAGCGCGTTTCGGAATGGGAGTTGGCCTGGAACGAGACTTACAAGTCCGATGCCGTAATCCGCGATCCGACGTTCAACATCACCGGTTGGAACAGTAGTTATACGGGTGAGCCGATTCCATCCGAGGAAATGCGTGAGTGGTTAGACGGGATAGTCGAGCGCATTTCGGCCATCGGCACGGGAAGGGCCTTGGAGATTGGCTGCGGAACCGGTCTTTTACTGTTTCGGCTTGCTCATCACTTCACTGAATATCACGGCACGGACTTTTCGCCCGCGGCCCTGGGCTATGTGAGACAACAGTTGGATAAGCTGGACCGCAAACTCCCACAAGTAACCCTTTCAGAGAGAGCGGCTGACGACTTCGAAGGTTTCGAGTCGAAAGCTTACGACGTTTTGATTCTGAACTCGGTGGTCCAATATTTTCCGAGTCTCGATTATTTCATGCGAGTGTTGAAGGGCGCCTTACGAGTCGTTCGTGACCGAGGCGCGGTGTTCCTTGGAGATCTCCGCAATCTTCGATTGCTCCCGGCGTTGCACTTGGGTATTGAACTGCAGCGAGCCCCCGCCTTGCTGCCTGTCTCAGATTTGTCCTATCGAGTGCAACAGCGCGCGCACAAAGAAAAGGAATTATGTATCGACCCAGTCTTCTTTGAGATCGTCAAGGGGTACTTTCCAGAAATCAGCAGGGTTGAGGTTCAACTCAAGCGCGGACGTCATCATAACGAGTTGACCCGATTCCGATATGACGTTGTCCTGCACGTGGGACCTGAGTGCGACCATGAAGCGAAAGTCACGTTGTGCGCCTGGCGAGACGTGGGTGGCAATCTGTCGACGGTGCGATCTCTTTTGCGCGAAACGGATACGGCGGACTTGGTCATCACCGATATTCCGAATGCTCGTCTCCAGCCCGACGCCCAGGCGGTTGCATTTCTTCAGAATCATGATGTGGCGCAGACTGTCGGCGACCTCGTGAGTTCGCTTTCCGGAATCGCGTCTGACAATGGCGTGGAGCCTGAAGACCTTTGGTCCATCAGCGGCGACGATCAGTGTTCGATCGAGATCACCTGGCCGAAATCGGGGGCGCTGGATTCCTTTGACGCAATCTTCAAGCAGCGCTGGTTTGAGTCCGCGGTAACGAGTCCCCGCGCCCTTTCGTCCGCCACGCCAGAAGAGACCCCGCAAAGGACCTGGAGCCATTTTGCCAATAATCCCCTGCAGGCCGTTCTGGAGCGGGAGCTGGTTCCCGAGCTACGCCGCTACGCAACAAAGAAGCTACCGGAATATCTATTGCCCGCCCTCTATCTGTTGATCGAGAAGCTGCCCTTGACGCCAAACGGCAAGGTCGATCGCAAGACGCTGCCGGCCCCCAGTCAATCGAGGCAGGATGCAAGTCAACCTTATGTCGCTGCACGTACGCCGGTTGAGCGAACTCTGGTATCAATCTGGTCCGAAGTCCTCGCTACGAAGCAAGTGGGAATACACGATAACTTCTTTAGCTTGGGAGGTGATTCGATCCTCAGCATACAGGCGATTGCCAGAGCCATTCGGGCGGGATTGCATTGCACACCCAGACAGCTTTTTCAGCACCAGACGATCGCCGGCCTTGCTGAGGCGATTGATTCAACAGCGGCGATGTCTGCGGCAAAAGGCGTGGAAGTTGATTCCGATTCGCCGGGACAGCTTGAGCCGGAAGATCTGCGAAGAGCTATCGCTCAGGTCGAGTTTGAAGGAGACTCGGAAGTAGCCAACAAAGAAATCGAGGCTGTTTATTTCCTTTCGCCGGCGCAGGAAGGCATGCTCTTTCACAGTCTCCACAGCCCTGATGAAGCTGTCTATATCCTGCAACTATCCTGCACCTTTCGCGCCCTGGACCTTGCCGCCATTCAGCGCGCCTGGCAGACAGTGGTTGAACGGCACGCCGTCTTACGCACTGCCTTTGTCTGGGAGAACATCACGCAGCCGGTTCAGGTTGTATGTAAGGGCGTCAAGCTACCATGGCGCCAGTTGGACTGGAGAGATTTGTCGGCGCAACCGCAAGCGGAGCGATTTGAAAGTTATCTACAGGATGATCGCAACCGTGGCTTTCAGCTTTCGCGTGCGCCGCTGATGCGTCTGACCCTGATTCAAATTGGTGAGGATTCATTCAAGTTCGTCTGGACCTACCATCACTTGCTCTTAGACGGATGGGCTATTTTTCTCGTTCTGCGTGAGTTCTTCCAGTTCTATGAAGCCTTCGCCAACAGCCAGCAGCTACAGCTTGAACCGCCTGTACCATTTTCTGAATACATCGCCTGGCTGGAGAAACAAGATTCATCGGAGGCCGAGACTTTCTGGCGTAGCCGGCTGAAAGGCTTTCAGACGCCGACCCCTCTGTTTCCCGTCACCGGCCGGTTAACTGAGCGCGACCAGGGTGTTGCAGAAGATCGGATACTGCTACCTGAAACGCTCGTGGCCGAAATACAGTCGCTTGCGCAAGAACGGAAGCTGACGCTCAATACGGTGATTCAAGGGGCCTGGGCCCTGATTCTGAGTTATTACAGCAGAACCAGAGACGTCGTTTTCGGCGTTACCACGTCCGGGCGTCCGCCCGAGTTACCCGGCATAGAATCCATGGTCGGGATCTTTCTAAACGTTCTGCCACTGCGCACGCAGCTCTTGCCGGATGCATCGCTGTGGTCGTGGTTAGAGCAGCTTCAGGTACAACAATTCGGTTTACGTCAATATGAATACAGCAGGCTGGTGCAGGTACAGCGTTGGAGCGAAATAGCGCGAGGCTTGCCGCTTTTCGAGAGTATCCTCAGTTTCGAAAACTATCCCATTGATGACAGCTTGAACGCTTACAGCAACAGTCTGGAAATCGCCGACATGCGCAACTACAGCGAGACCAACTATCCGGTCACGCTGATCGTAGCGCCGCGTGGCAGTTTGAGTGTGCGACTCGTTTACGATCGTCAACGCTTTAACCAGGTGACCATTTCGCAGGTGTTGGAAATGTTTGCCACTCTGCTGCGCAGCTTTGTGTCTCAGCCCAATGCGCGTTTGAAAACCATGGAAGAGATCCTGACCAGGACTGAGCAGCGCCAGCGCCTCCTGGAACAGCAGGCGAATGACGAAAGCAAACGCAGTAAGTTCAAAACCATCAAACCTCGTCCCGTGAGTCTGCCGCGCGAGTTGGTCACGACCTCTTCGCACGCCGGACAGATACTGGCCATTGAACCTGCTGTTGGCCAGCTCAACCTGACGAACTGGGCAACGAATAAGCTCACGTATCTCGAGGCGGAGTTAGCAAAGCACGGCGCGGTTTTGCTACACGGCTTCAAGGTGAACTCGGTGGAGAAGTTTGAGGAGGTGGCGGCCGCGATCTGCCCGGATTTGTTCGGCGACTACGGGGATCTACCTCGTGAAGATGTCGGCGGTAGAGTCTATGGCTCGACTCCGTACCCTGCAACCAAGCCGATTCTCTTCCACAATGAAAGCTCTCACCTGCCTCGCTGGCCCATGAAAATCTGGTTTCATTGTGTACAAGCCGCAACGGAGGGCGGCGAAACCCCGCTGGTTGACTGCCGGAAAATTTACCAACGTCTGCCGGCGAGAATCAGAGAGCGATTTGCGCAAAAGAAGTTGATGTACGTCCGCAACTATATCGAAGGCCTGGACGTGAGTTGGCAATCGTTCTTCAAAACAACCGATAGAGCCGGCGCAGAAGAGTCGTGCCGCCAGGCCGGGATGGGTTATGAGTGGTTCGGCGACTCGCTGAGAACTCGCCAGGTCTGTCAGGCCGTCACCAAACATCCCACTACTGGTGAAATGATCTTCTTCAACCAACTTCAGTTGCATCACGTCTCCTGTCTGGAACCCTCGGTGCGCGACACTTTGTTGTCAATGTATTCGATCGAGGAATTGCCGCGTAATGTCTGTTACGGCGATGGTACTCCAATTGAAGACTCTCTGGTTGAGGAGATATGCGAGTTGTATCACCAGACCTCGGTCAGTTTTCCCTGGGAGCCGGGCGACATCTTAATGCTGGATAATATGCTGATGGCACACGGAAGAAATCCGTATGTCGGCCCGCGTAAGATTGTCGTTGCGATGGGACAAATGTACTGCGGTGGTGATGCGCAACCACCGTCTGCCGAAGCGAAGGAATAGTGACGACGATGCAAGATGTCATCGCGGGCTTCCGTCTTTCTCCTCAACAGCAGCGCCTTTGGTTGTGGCAGCAGGAAAGCGTCGTCTTTCAGGCTCGATGTATGTTCGAGATCGAAGGTCCGCTTGATCTGAACATTTTTCGGGAAGGCCTGCGAATGGTGATCGAGCGCCATGAAATCTTGCACACCTTCTTTCATTATCAAACAGACCTGAACCTCCCGCTGCAAATAATCGGAGCGCCGAGCGCCCCGGAATGGCAGGTCGAAGATCTCAGTGAGCGCAGCTCGACAGAACAGCAGCAAAGAATCGAAGAGGTGTTTATGGCCCAGGACGCACCTCTCTTTGATCTTGAAAAAGGACCGCTGGTGCGGCTCGAGATTCTCAGGCTCGCCGCCCGCCGCCACGTGATGCTGCTCACGCTGCCTTCGCTTTGCGCCGACAACCGAACGATCAAGAACATGGTTCACGAGCTTGGTCTCTGTTATGACGCCTGCGTTCGTAGCGTCAACGATTTACCTCAACCGACCCAGTATGTGCAGTTCTCAGAGTGGCAGAATGAATTACTGGAAGACGGAGATGAAAGTGGCAGAGAATATTGGCGCCGACAATGCAGAAGTTCCTCTCCGGTTTTGACCCTGCCATTTGAAAGACGCATTCCGACGCAGACAGAATTCAAGGCCGGTTGTTTCCCGCTGGTCTTCGCGAGAGACGTTGTTGAGACATTGCTGACAATGGCCGAAACCGACGGTTCGCGGCTACGGGACTTCTTACTTGCGGGCTGGCACACGTTGCTGTGGCGCCTCACCGGACAGAGCAGCGCTACTGTCGGGGTCGAGGTTGATGGCCGGAAATTTGAAGAGTTGTACGACGCATTCGGGCTATTCGCCAAATACCTGCCGCTGCCTCATGAGTTTGAGCGCGACGCGCCATTCAGTGAAGTCGTCAGAGTTGTCAGCGAAGCCCTTCGAGACGGCTTAGCCTGGCAGGAATACTTTGCCTGGGAAGATTGTTACGCAGACGCGGGCGATAATGCCGGGCTCCCATCCTTCGCGGTTCAGTTCAGCTTTGAAGAATGGCCCGCCGAACGTAAGGTTGGCGATCTTCAGCTGCGATTTCTGCGATCCGGAAGTTGTGTTGAAGAGTACAAACTAAAACTCAGGTGTCTGCACACGGACAATGGCATTGTCGCCGAGTTCCATTTCGATCTTCGCGTTCTGGCGCCGGAGCAAGTGCAACTCATCGCACGCTGCTTTGAGACTCTGGTGCGCGCTGCGATTGCTGATCCCGAACAAGCGGTCGGTGCGCTTGAGATTGTGAGCGAGGACGAGTACCGGCACTTATCAGCGGGCAGCAGGCCGCGGCGGGATGATTGGCTGCCGCAGGCAACTATTCAACGGCTTTTTGAGGAACAAGCGGGACGTATCCCGGAGGCGCTCGCCGCATGGCACCGGGAAGATTCCCTGAACTATGCGGAGCTTAATGCCAGAGCCAATCGACTGGCTCATTTTCTCCGCCGGCGCGGCGTTGGGCCCAACGTGTTAGTCGCTCTCTGCGTAACTCGTTCGTTAGAGATGCTCGTGGGACTGTTAGGAGTTTTGAAAGCCGGAGGCGCGTATCTTCCCCTGGATCCTGACCACCCGCCAACAAGACTGGCTTATCAAATTGCTGAAGGCCGATGTCCAATTCTGTTGACTGAGGAAAAACTGCTGAGCCGCGTGCCCGATTTCACTAGCGAAGCATTCTGTTTTGATCGAGACCGGCAGAGGCTGGATGCCGAGTCGAGCGAAAACCCCGACCCGGTGAACTCGCCATCAGATTTGGCCTACGTCATCTTCACCTCTGGTTCTACGGGAGTCCCTAAAGGAGTTGAGATCACCCATCAGAACCTGGCGAACTACGCTTCCTTCATTTGCGAGATGTTGCGACGAAATCAAACCAGCAACCGGGACGGATTTCACTTTGCAACGGTATCTACACTGAGCGCGGATCTCGGTAACACATGTATCTTTCCGTCGCTCATATCGGGCGGCTGCCTGCACATCCTCGACTACGAGGTTGTGACTGACGGGCAGAAGTTTGCCGAATACCTGATCGAGCACCCCATCGATGTTCTGAAAATTGTGCCGTCACACCTAAACGCCTTGCTGCCCTCGCTCAAGCGCAGCAACGTGTTTCCCAGATCGTATTTGATTGTGGGCGGTGAGACATTCTCTTTTGACTTTCTCAAAAGGATTGCGGAGCTGTCAGGTCAATGCCAGGTCTTCAATCATTATGGGCCCACTGAAACGACGGTCGGCTCATTGGTCCATCCGGTTAACCAGCATCAGGAAAGTTACGAATGGGCCCGCACTGTGCCCATTGGCCGGCCAATAGCTAATACAGAAATTTTTATTCTGGACGACCGCCGCAAGCTAGTTCCGCCTGGTGTGGTCGGTGAACTATACGTCGGTGGAGCGGGATTGGCCCGCGGCTATCTTAATCGGCCTCAAGAGACAGATGCGTGCTTTATCAAGGACCCTTTTTCCAGCAATGCACGCGCGCGGCTGTACCGCACTGGCGACTTGGCGCGGTACCTGCCGGACGGCAATGTCGAGTTTTGTGGTCGCGCCGACCAGCAGGTGAAGGTGAATGGGTTCCGCATAGAGTTAGGCGAAATCGAGAACGTGCTCCGGCAACATCCAGACCTTCGCGAGGCTGTTGTCGATGTCTGCGAGGACGAACTTGCGCATAAACATCTGGTCGCTTATTGCGTCCCGCAAGGCGAGTCGGCGCCGTCGCCCAGCGAACTCAGAAGTGCACTCACTGAGAGACTTCCCAGTTACATGATTCCGCAACGCTTTATGATGTTGAAGGCTCTTCCCTTAACACCTAATGGCAAGCTGGACCGGCGCGCCTTGCCGGATCAACCCGTCATCCAATCCGGCGCCCTGCGGGAAATCGTTCCGCCCAGAACTCCCGCGGAGAAGGAGTTAACCCAAATCTGGAAGGACGTGCTCGGGGTAGGCAACGTAGGTGTTCATGACAACTTCTTCGAGTTGGGGGGCGATTCAGTTCTCACTATTCAGATTATTGCGCGTGCGCGGCAAGCGGGTCTGGCGATAAGTCCGAAGCAGGTTTTCGATTATCCGACAATCGCCGCGTTGGCAGAATTTGCCGCGACTAATGTTTCTGTCTCCGTAGACCAGGGCCCAGTATCGGGTCCGTTGCCACTCTTACCTATTCAGCAATGGTTCTTTGAGCGCAACCTGCCTGAACCGCAACACTACAATCAGGCAATACTGCTCGAAGTCAAAAAACCAGCTCTCGACGCTTCAGCCATTGAGAAGACGGTCCGTCACTTGCTACTGCACCACGACGCACTGCGGCTCCGGTTTAAACTTGACGCGTCGGGCTGGCGGCAGTTCAACGCGTCTCCGGAAGAGGTTGGAGAGTTGCCGTTCGTAGCCGTAGATCTCTCACGCACCCCACCAGCCGCCCAACCTGCCGCGATCGAAAGGGAAGTTGCCAGACTACAAACTGGCCTTGATCTCTCTGATGGCCCATTGGTGCGCGCCGCTTATTTTGATCTAGGCACGAATAGACCAGGGCGGTTACTACTCGTATACCATCATCTGGTAATGGATGGCGTATCGTGGCGCATTGTGTTGGAAGATTTACATCGGGCTTCCGAGCAGGCCAATCAGGGCGAGCCGATCAGTCTTCCTGCGAAGACCACCTCGTTCAAGGCATGGGCGGAACGGCTGGTCTCGTATGCGCAGTCTACCGAATTACGGCGTGAGGCGTCGTACTGGTTGGCGCGCGAGCGAGCGTCTGTCGAGCCCTTACCCGTCGACTCAGCGCACGGGCAGAACACGCTGGCATCAGCGCACACGATCGAACTGAAGCTGAACGCAGAGGAAACTCGGGCGCTGTTATCCGAAATCCCGGCTGCTTATCACACCCAGATCAATGACGTGCTTTTAACAGCGCTGGTCGAAGCCTTCGCTCGTTGGTGTGGCCACCGCTCGTTGCTCGTGGATCTGGAAGGGCATGGACGCGAACCACTCTTCGACGATGTAGACCTGACCCGCACGATCGGCTGGTTCACAACGCATTTTCCCGTACTGCTGGTTCTCGGATCGAAGCTGGGTCCGGCAGAGGCGTTGAAGAGCATCAAGGAACAATTACGCCAGATTCCTAATCGCGGCATTGGCTACGGTGTGCTGCGTTATCTGAGCCGGGATGCCACGCTGGTCGAGGGACTGCGAGAGCTCCCTCAGTCGCAAGTGAGTTTCAATTATTTGGGCCAGCTCGATCGTGTGCTAACAGAAAGCTCGCTCTTCTCACTTGCGCCCGAAACTGTCTCTGAAACACAAAGCCTGCGAGGAAACCTGAGTCACCTCTTGCGCTTCACCGCCAGCGTAACTGGAGGGCAACTGCGAGTCTTGTGGACCTATAGTCAGGACTGCTACCGCCAGGAGACTATCGAGAAGTTGAGTTGTGGCTTCCAGGAGGCTTTACAAGCTCTCATTTCAGACTGCCGTTCAAGCAAAGGGGTGTCTTATTCGCCGTCAGATTTTCCTGATGCGGAGTTGAGCCAAAAGGAGCTTGATCTAATCTGCGTCAGGCTTAACGAAACCGGGGCCGACCCGAACGATCTGGAAGACATTTATCTGCTTTCACCCATGCAGCAGGGTATGCTCTTTCAAAGTCTATACAACCCAGAAGGCGACGCCTATTTCCGGCAGTTGAGTTTTGCTCTTCACGGGGAGTTGGATGTTCAGGCTTTTCAGCAAGCCTGGCAACGAGTAATTGAGCGACATCCGGTGTTGCGTACCTCTTTCTTTTGGGAGGGTACCGATAAACCTGTGCAGATGGTCAGGCGAGACGTGACTCTGCCGCTCGTGGTGCATGACTGGCGAGAGTTGGCAGCCGATACAAAGGAAGAGCGGCTGAAGACCTATTTGCGCGAAGAACAAGGTCGCGCACTCCAACTTACCAAAGCGCCCTTGATGCGGCTAACATTGATTCGTCTCGCCGACGACGTTCATCAATTCGTGTGGAGCTACCATCACCTTTTAATTGATGGCTGGTCTCGGGCGCTGATTTACAAAGAAGTACTGGCTCTCTACGAAGCATTTCACGAGGCGCGGGACGCAGACCTGGAACCGCGCCGGCCCTATCGCGACTACATCAGATGGCTCCGGACCCAGGATCTGGCAAAAGCCGAAGCGTTCTGGCGTGACAGGTTGAAAGGGTTTGCCACACCGACTCCGCTGGGTACGCCACGCGTCGCTTCATCTTCTGGTGCCGGCGATTTCACCGAGGTCCAGAAGCTCCAGCTGCCTGCGGAACTATCCGACACTTTGCAAGCAACCGCACGTCAACGCCGCTTGACCGGCAGCACGCTGGTGCAGGGCGCCTGGGCTTTGATGCTGGCCAACTTAAGCGGACAGTCTGAAGTGGTCTTCGGCACCGTGGTCTCCGGACGTTCGATTGACTTGCCGGGAAGTGAGTCGATGATTGGGCCCTTCCTCAATACGCTGCCGATGCGCGTGCAGATCTCCCCGAAGGAGCCGGTCTGGTTGTGGCTCACGAAGATTCAACAACAACAACTGGAGTTGCGCGAGTTCGAGTACAGTCCGCTTGAGGTCCAGCGTTGGAGCGAGGTGTCGCGCAACCAACCGCTCTTTGAAAGTGCTGTCAATTACGCGAATTACTACGTTGACGCTGCGTTACGAAGAAAAAACCAGTCCATCGAAGTGCGCAATCCGAATTTTGTAGAGAGAATGCACAATGCCGTGGTGCTCGAAGCGGAACCTGGGCCGCCTCTGACGCTTTCGCTGCTCTACGACAACCGCCGGTTTAATATTGAGACGATTGTTGCCATGCTGGCCGAGCTTGAATCGACGTTGATTAAGCTGACAACCGATACCGACCGCCTCCTCGAAGAGTTGTTCGCCGATCAAGAGCCTGCTGGGACGTTATTTCATCCGCGCTCGGACTCGCGCGATCCGGACGATGCGAAGTCTCAGTATGTCTTTTAACTTTCTTCGAAAGACTGATTCAAACAAGCCTGGTGGATCTCGGCTCTTTGAAGGTCTGGGACGACGGTTGCAACTCATTAGGGTGACTGGACGCGCCCGGAGGCATTAATCAAATGGGAGAAAAGCTTCGTCATCGCCTGGCTGATTCCACCGTGGTTGAACCATTAGTCAACCAATGGTCGGCCTGGGCTCAACTCATTTCGCCTCTGCCGGCTAGTTTGCATCTGCTCAATTTCCAATTGTTAGCCCTCTCGTCTTATCTGGAGGATCCGCCCGCCCACGTCCGGGCCTCGCGCGATCCGGACCTCATCGGCGGTCCCTTCGTCGATATACCGGCGGAACGGGCCGATCAGATTAAAGATTTGCTGGCGACTACCCGAGAGCGCCGACGACTGAATATTGAACTCGCCAAGGCCGCCACCGATTTTCAGAATTGGCTGGCTGACGAGGCGCACGGCCAGAGCCTGGAACCGTATTATCAAATGATTCCGGAGCCGCTGCGCGGCTATGTTGAGTTGACCTACGATTACTATAACCATCCAATCGTCCGGTTCTTCGAGAGCCTGCTATATGAAAGCAAGTATTACCAAAAAGACTTACAGTCGCTGCGGCTTTGGCGACTGCCGCATGATTCGGCGCGGACGTTTTTTATGAGCACGCCGCGCCTGCTCGAAGAACAGCAAATTGATTGGCGGGTTTCTTTCGACCGGGCGCAGGTTGACGAGCTTTTCAAATTGGAAAGTCAACCGCGGCCCCTCGGTTATATTAAAGACCTGCTCGGTATCTCGGAACGCGATGAGGGAAAACTCACCTCGTTGTTATCGACAGCCCCGGAACGGCTTCCCGAAAAGCAGAGAGATGACTCAATTCACATCCGCTATTTCGGGCATGCCTGCATTTTGATTGAGTGGAAGGGAACAACTATTCTCAGCGATCCATTCATTGGGGTAACGCCGGCACAGGGTGGCATGGAGCGGTACTCTTACAAAGATCTCCCGCGACAGATTGATTTCGTACTGGTCACGCACAGCCATCAGGACCACTTCGCTCTGGAAACACTACTCAGACTGAGGCATCGGATAGGACATCTGCTTGTTCCCAAAAGCAGCGGGTTGTTATATGGCGATATATCTCTAAAGCTAATGACTCGCAAGCTGGGATTCCCGCAGGTGAGTGAGTTGGATGCGCTGGAGTCGATTGCCTTGTCGGACGGCGAGATTGTCGCCGTTCCGTTTCTTGGCGAGCACGGCGATCTGGCGCATGGCAAGACTGCTTACGTAGTGCGTGCGGGTAAAGAGCAGATCTTGGTTGGCGCCGATTCCGATTGCCTGGATCGGCAACTATACGTCAACATTCGCCAGGCTCTGGGAACGATAGGAACGGTTTTTCTCGGAACGGAGAGCGTGGGTGCTCCCTTGTCGTGGGGCTGCGGCCCCCTGTTTCCGCGAAAACCTCACCACCTGCACGAACAGACCCGTCGCTATCATGGGAGCAATGCCGAGCGGGCACTCGAGATTCTGAAGACGGTTGGCGCCAAGCGAGTCTACGCCTATGCATTGGGGCTGGAACCGTGGGTTGAGCATCTCCTCGGCTTGGGATTAACCGTCGATTCTCCGCAGTACATTGAGTCCGAAAAACTGCTCGCCGGCTGGCGAAATCTGGGCGGCGCAAGCGAACGCCTTTGCGGCAAGGCTGACTTCGTTCTTCCGCACACGTCGGCTATAGAGCCGTTCTTCATCCCGACCTCGGCAGTTGATTTTCCCGGCAAGGGCGAACCTCTTTTTGATTCGGACGATTCGACGGACGCGCAAGATCAATTTGTCTTTTAGCGCTTCTTTAGCCACAGGCACATGAGCACCGATCAATCTTCAATTTCAACTGACCGCGCAATGTTGCCAGACGACTGCCACTACTGGCTGGCGAAACTGTCACCAAATCCGGAGGCCTCGCACTTGCTCCTGGATGTCGAGCGGCGAGCGGCCTACGCTTGCGATAAGGAGTCGGTCGAAATCGCCTTTAGCGACGAGATCGCGCATCGGTTGGCTCGCCTGGCAAATGATTCTCCATTCTTGTTGTACGGGGCACTGGTCGCCGGACTGAAGGTCTGTTTATACAAGTATTCCGGCAGCCAGGTGGTGGTCGTTGGGAGTCCTGCGCGAAAGAAGAAGCAGGACACAGGCTGGCAGGCTGCGGCATTGCCCATCATCGATGGGGTAAACGATCAGATCTCCTTTCGGCAGTTGCTATTGAACATCCGCGAGACGCTACTAGAGGCCTACAGCCGGCAGCACTTTGATTTCAGCGATCTGATTCATCGACTGGGGCTGAGCCAGGTGACAAACCGTTGCCCTCTGTTCGACGTGATGATCGCACTCGATGACATACATGAAGCGTCGTCAGAGTTGAGAAACGATCTCACGCTGCGCTTTGCCAGACAGGGACAGCAGCTTGCCGGACAGGCAATATTCAATTCCCGACTGCTAACCAGGGACAGCATCAAGCGACTCCTGAAACACTATGAATGTTTGCTCCAACAGGCTTTGGCCCAACCGGATTCGCCGATTGGCAGGCTGTCGTTATTAACCGGCGCTGAAAGGGAGCAGGCAGTACGCGAATGGAATAACACTGCCATCGCGTATCCGCATACGAGCTGCCTGCATGACTTGTTCGAAGCGCAAGTGAAGCGCACCCCGGAAGCGTTGGCGCTGGTATTTGCGGACCAGCAGCTAAATTACGTTGAGCTTAATCGTCGCGCCAATCAACTGGCGCATTACCTGCGCCGGTTAGGCGTCGGTCCGGAAGTTGTCGTTGGTTTGTGCGTGGAGCGTTCAATAGAAATGCTGGTCGGATTGCTGGGTGTTCTCAAAGCCGGAGGAGCTTATCTTCCGCTCGATCCGTCGTATCCGCCCGAGCGTCTCTCGTTTATGTTGCAAGATGCGCACGTTCCGGTGCTGCTAACCCAGAATCGGCTCTTGCCGGCGCTGTCCGCCTACGGAGCGCGAGTGGTATGTCTGGATACGGACGGACCGGTGATCGCACGAGAGAGCGGGAACGATCCCGCTCGCGTGGTCACGCCGCAGAATGCCGCCTATGTTATTTATACTTCCGGTTCAACCGGCCGGCCGAAAGGCGTAATTGTGGCCCATCGCGGGTTAAGCAACATGGCCGCAGCGCAAATAAGAGGCTTTAAAATAAGAGCAGACATGCGCGTGTTGCAGTTTGCTTCGTTGAGCTTCGACGCTTCCATCTCAGAAATTGCTTTGACCTGGGTTGCCGGCGCGACGCTTTATCTCGCCGACGCAGAGACGTTGCTGGGCGGATCGGGTCTCACCGAGTGGTTGCGCGCTCATCGGATTAGTTGTGTTACTTTGCCGCCATCGGTGCTGGCCCTATCGTCGCCGGAGGAACTACCCGAACTTGAGTCGCTCATCGCTGCAGGAGAACACTGCCCAAAAGAACTGGTTACGCGTTGGGCCCCCGGTCGAAATTTCTTTAACGCGTATGGGCCGACAGAGGCAACGGTGTGTGCGACTATCGGCGAGTGTTTTGCGGAAATGCCCAAAGCTTCGATCGGGCGACCCATTGCGAATGCGCAGACTTACTTGGTCGACGCGCAGTTGCAACCTGTCCCGGTCGGCATAGCGGGAGAGTTGTTAATTGGGGGCGCGGGGCTGGCCCGCGGCTACCTGGGTCGTCCTGATATGACGGCGGAGCGCTTCATTCCCAATCCCTTCAGCCAGGAGCCAGGAGCCAGATTGTACCGGACGGGTGACTTGGCGCGTTATCTTCCTGACGGCCGAATCGAATTTCTGCGCCGTCTTGATCATCAGGTCAAGGTGCGCGGCTATCGCATCGAAGTTGGTGAAGTTGAGACCGCACTCTCGAAATATCCTGAGGTTCTGCAGTGCGTGGTTATGGCCCGCGAAGATACGCCCGGCAATCAGCAGTTAGTCGCCTACCTTGTGGCCGAGAAGGAACATTGGTTAAACGCTGCCGAACTTCGCCAAAGCCTGCAAACGAAATTGCCGAGGTACATGATTCCGACAGCTTATGTCTTCCTCGAGACGTTCCCGTTGACACCTAACGGCAAGGTGGATCGGAAAGCACTTTCGCAGATGGAACTGGTTCACGGAAGTCCGAACCAGGGCCCCCAGTCCTTTCGAAATCCCGTCGCCGAGGTGCTGGCCTCAATCTGGGCTGACGTTTTGGGAATCGATGCAGTTGGTCCCCGGGATAATTTTCTCGAGTTGGGAGGACATTCGCTGCTGGCAACACGCGTCTTCTCACGCGTGCGCGAAGCATTTCAAGTGGATTTACCAATCAGGGCCTTGTTTGATGCTCCCACTCTGGACGAGCTCACAACAGTTGTAGAGCAGGCCATGTTGACCAGCGATGCTGCTGCTCCGCCGATTCGGCGCATTGCCAGAGATGGAGACTCTCCACTGTCTTTCGGGCAGGAACGCCTATGGCTGATACACCAGTTGGAGCCAAACAGTTCCCTATACAACATCCCTCTGGCGTTGCGTCTCAAAGGGTCTCTTAATAGCGCCGTGCTGGAAAGTTGTCTCGCCGACATCGTTCGCCGCCACGAGCCTTTGCGTACGACATTCAGGGCGGTAAATGGAAGGCCCAGACAGGTCATCTTACCAGGATCAAATGTGCAACTGGTGAAGCGTGATCTGCGCGGGCCGCAGAACGAGCGCGAGGCGGAGGCACGTCGCCTAGCCATCGAGGAGGCAAAGCAGCCGTTTAATCTCGAACGCGGGCCCTTGCTGCGTGCGACCCTGCTGCAGCTCGATGAAGAAGAGCACCTGTTACTTTTTACGATACATCACATCATTAGTGATGGCTGGTCTCTTGGAGTGCTCACCCGCGAGCTGGCCGATCTTTACGAGGCCTATTGCAATGGCCTATCTCCGTCGCTGTTGGAATTGCCTGTGCAGTATGCCGATTATGCCTCGTGGCAGCGTGAGCATTTACGGGGCGATGTACTGAACAATCAACTCACCTATTGGAAGACGCAACTGACAGGTATACCAACAACACTCGGGCTGCCGGCGAGTCGCTCTCGGCCGGCGGTGCTAAGCGAGCGCGGCGAAACAGAGCACCTCAAACTCACCGCTTCGCTCACTGACCGGTTGCGGACGCTCAGCCGTCGCGAGGGTGTCACACTTTTCATGACGCTACTGGCGGCCTTCAAGGTTCTGCTCTATCGCTATTCGGGCCAGGAGCAGATCGTGGTGGGGACTCCGGTCGCGAACCGAAACCGTCCGGAGGTGGAAGGTTTGATTGGGTTCTTTATCAACACGCTTCCGCTGTACACAAATTTGGCAGGCAATCCAACTCTTCGAGAGCTGTTGTCGCGCGTCCGCCAAGTGGCCCTCGGAGCTTATGCTCATCAGGACGTACCTCTGGAAAAACTAATCAGCGCGTTGGAATTGAAGAGAGAGATGGCCCAAGCAGACTTGTTTCAAGCCGTTTTCGTTCTGCAAAATGCGCCAATGCCTGAGTTTAAACTCACCGACGTCACGTTGAGCTCGCTGGACATTTTCAAGCAGACGACTCAGTCAGATTTGTACTTCTCAATTATTGAAATGGCAGACGGATTGACCGCCTCATTAAAGTACCGGAGCGATCTGTTTGGTGGTAGAATGATCGCCGGAATGCTCGCCAATTTTGAGGTTGTATTGACAACAATGACGGAACATCCTGAATGTCGTTTGTTGGAGATTTCTTTTGAGGACGGACCTCACGGCAAGCACGAGACGATTGGGACGAGAATGCAGCCCTCTTTTCAAGACGATCGGTTCCTTTTTTAGTACTTCTGGCATCGAAGATACCTGGTGTCAAATCTTAGTGGCCAACAAATGGAAAGTCTATGCTCAGGAAATTCGCGCCAGAGTAGTCAAGTGAATGCTGCGGCTTTCTCAGGCGATGAAGTTTAGGGAACACCTGCGCAAAAACGAGGAATAAAGGAGGAGTAGAAGAATGAGAAAATATGGAGTGGGCTTGGTCTTTGTCGTAGCGGTCGCTTTGGTCGGCTTAGCGTTAGCGCGTGCGCAGTCTCAACCTCAAAAAGCGAGTGCGTCGGGAAGCACTCCCGCCGATGTGACGGAAAAGATCCAGGAGCTGTCCTCTGCGGATCCCGTGAAGAGAGCCGCAGCTGCTTGTGCGCTGGGCAAAATGGGGGAACGGGCCGCGCCCGCAATCCCTGCGCTCATCAATCTTTTGGACGATGGCACTCGGATCGATCCGGAAAAAGTTTGCTACCGGGAATACCGTGCTGAAGCAAACCAGGAACCTGAGTTTGAAGGGTTGAAAGAACCTTCTCCAGGTGAAGCTGCCGTGCAGACGCTGGTGGCGCTGGGTCAGCCCTCGGTCGAGCCGCTGATCGGCGCGCTCAAAGACAATCGATGGCGGACAAAGAAAAATGCCGCGTGGGCTCTGGCCCAGATCAGGGACCATCGTGCAGTTCAACCTTTGATCGCCACTTTGAAAGATGAGACGTGGCAAGTCCGCGCTTACTCGGCTGCCGCCCTCGGACAACAGCGGGACCAGAGTGCTACCGAAGTTTTGATTGCGGCCTTGAACGACGCGCAGCCGGCGGTGCGTTGGTTTGCGGCCAGTTCATTGGGGCAATTGAGGGATAGCCGGGCGGTAGAACCGTTGATTGGGGTTTTGAAAGATTCATCTCCTCGAACACGCGCATTTGCCGCCGCCTCGCTGGGCCAGTTAAGAGACAGCCGTACGGTTCTGCCTCTGATTGACGCTTTGAAGGACGAGAATCCTCAAGTCCGCATGTATGCGGCCGCTTCGCTCGGAGAACAAAGGGACAGTCGTGCTCGCGATGCTTTGAATAACGCTTTGAACGATCAGTCCCAGCAAGTGCGATCCTATGCGCGTGCGGCCCTGGATCACATCAGAGATTAGCAGCGGCATTTGAGAGGCTTTGCCTCAAGCCTCTCCCCTTCGACTCGTCCGCGACCCGGACTAAGTGAAAATCGCACCGCCATTCAGCACCGGGTTGTAAGGGAATATCCGAGGAATTCGCGAAGCGGACGACTGATAAGCCCACGGGCTGAAGCACCTATCACCTCAGCCGTCCGTTTCACGGACCAGTGCTGTTCATTGATACTGATTCTCCACCAAATGAATCGGGAGGCTACTCTCATTCGGCGGCTTTGCGACTCCTGTAGCAAAGCCCGTTTGAGACGTACCGTTGATTTTTGCATCCTCGGCGCAAGGCCCCTTGCCGTGCCACGAAAAAGACCTGCGTTAAGCAGGTTGCAAAGTTTCTAAAATTCAATTGGTCAATGCATCTCGGCAATGCTAGAGTAGGCACCACATCCTGGACGGCGGGGATATGTCCGTCAGTATGCGACATGTTTCTCCCCTAACTAGAGCCCAGAGAAAGTCGTAGATAGAACATGAGAAGGTCTTACTTCGCTTCAACTTTCAGCTGTAAATCTCAAAGGGTTCACGAGACTCGCGCCCGCGATCGAACAGTTTCTCTTGTGAACCATGCCGACTTCGAAAGGCAATCATTATGCGTTGCTGCAAAAGAACAATACTCAGCTTCAGCTTCACCCTCGCGCTCATAACGTTGTCTGTGGGTACGGCTTTGGCCCAACAAGCAAGAGGCAGGTTGCGAGGGCAGATCACAGATCAATTGGGGGGGCTCGTTGTAGGTGCCACGGTCACGTCCGTTGAGCTAAGCACCGGTAATGCCAGGACAACGACCAGCGGCAAAGACGGGATTTATACGTTTGCAGATATTCCGCCCGGACAATACACCGTGCGGGCTGAAGCGTCCGGATTCGCTGGTTATGAAAACACGGCAGTCACAATCGTAGTAAGTTCTGGGAATGTACTCGACATTCAGCTGACGGTGGCGGGGCAAAAAGTAGACGTTACGATTGATAGCAGCAAGACTACGCTGACTGTGGAGGACCACGATCGGTCCGACACCTTGGTGCTGCGCGGCCAGGATATAGAAGCGTTGCCGGACGATCCTGCGGAACTCACCGCTGCACTGCAAGCACTCGCCGGCCCGGCAGTGGGTCCCAGTGGAGGTCAGATTCTAATTGACGGTTTTGAATTGGGGCGCACTCCCCCCAGAGGCTCAATTCGAGAGATTCGTCTGAACGACAATCCGATGGCTGTTGAGCGGGACCAACCGAGTTTTGGCAGCATACAAATCATAACCAGGCCCGGTACCGAGAAGTTTCATGCAAGCGCTTATAGTACTTTTATGGATGAAAGCCTGAACGCTCGCAACCCTTTTGCTCCCCACCGCGAGCCTTTTCAGCTGCGACAGTTTGGAGGCAACATAAGCGGCTCAATAAGACCCAAGCGAGACTCTTACTTCATCGATGTCGAGCGGACTGAAACCGACGACAACGACATTGTTAATGCGACGATCCTGGATCCGAATACTTTCAATCCCACCACATTTATCTTGCCGGTACTGGTGCCGAGCCGAAACACGACCTTCAGTCCTCGTTTTGACCGCCAGCTAAATCCGAACAATACGTTAGTTGCGCGTTACGCCTTTCTGCACACAACCAGTGAAAATGTGGGCGTGGGTGGGTTTTCGCTGCCCTCACGGTCCTATGGAACTACCCGCACGCAGCACACGCTCCAAGTGACCGAGACTGCCGTACTGAACCGCACAACCGTGAACGAGCTTCGTTTTCAATTCCTTCACACCCGCAGACAGCTGGAGGGCGACCATCCCGCGCCTGCAGTGGAAGTGCAGGACGCGTTCATAAACGGAGGGGCACAGATCGGACAGACTTTGGAAGATACGCGGTTTGAACTGACCAATATCACCACCACCATTTTGGCTAATAACCATTCCATTAGATTTGGCGGGCGGCTGCGTGGTGTCAGGCTTAAGAGCGTTTTCCAGAACAACTTCGGTGGGACATTCATCTTCTCCGGAGGCCGGGCGCCGTTGATTCTATTTGATTCGAATAACTTGATCGTGAGAGATCAAAACGGAAATCCAGTGCCAGGACCCGTCACAACGATAACCAGTATCGAACGGTACCGGCGCACGGTACTATTGCAAAGCCAGGGTTTTACGCCTCCGCAAGTTAGCGCGCTCGGTGGTGGCGCAACTCAGTTCACCATCAACGGCGGTAATCCGAACGCTTTGGTGCATCAGTTTGATGTCTCGGGTTTTGCGCAGGATGAGTGGCGCTTGCGGCCCAATCTCATGATTACGTTGGGCCTGCGTTATGAGAACCAGACCAACATCCATAGCCCTTTTAACTTCGCGCCGCGCTTCTTCTTTGCCTGGTCACCGGATGCCGCCGGCAAACGTCAGGCCAAGACGGTGATTCGTGGCGGCTTTGGTGTTTTCTATGATCGCTTCAACGAGGGTCTGACGTTAGAGGCCCGACACTTCGGCGTTAACGGCGAGTCGAGTTTTATCGTCACCGATCCAGCAGTCCTGAGCCCCGTGGTGTTTACACTTGACGGAGTTTCAAATGTACCGTCGCTGGAATCTGTTGCCGACTCGCAACGAAAAACTACGAGGCTCGTTCCTAACGATGTGGAGGCTCCCCGCTCATTCACTGCAGGTCTGCTTTTTGAACGCCAACTCCCGCACAAATTCGTTGCTTCCACCGGTTACATTTTAAGTCTCACGCGGCACACTCTTGGCTCGGTCAACATTAACGCTCCTCTGCCTGGAACGTTTGTACCTGCCTTACCGGGTAGTGGAGTATTTCCGTTTGGCAACGTAGGCCCGATCTATAACTTTGAGTCCAACGGCACGCAGACCGTACACCAATGGCGGGTCGGAATTCAAAACCGTTTGCTGCGGACCTTTACATTCTCCGCCGTTTACGCTTTCTTGAAGGCCGACAATAGTACGAGCGGCCCATTTGCATTTCCAAGCAACTTTTATGACATGAGCAGCGAATACGGTCGGGCTTCATTCGAAGCCCGGCACAGCTTTACGCTGACCGGCACGCTTAACCTTCCGAAGCTCAAAATGACTTTAAGTCCAATTGTGATTGCCACTTCTGGCCGGCCCTTTAACATAACCACCGGACGTGATAACAACGGAGACGGTCTGTTTACCGATCGCCCGGCTTATGCCACGGTTAATACCCAACTCGTAGATTTGCGCAAGACCGCGTTCGGCGATTTCGATCTCAACCCTCTTCCCGGACAAGCCATTATCGCGCGCAATTTGGGCCACTCACCTGGTTTTTTTGCTATAAGTTTGCGGATCAGCAGGCAGTTTAAATTCGGCTCGTTACCCCATGTTGCAGCAGCCAGGCCCCCATCTGGGGGCGCCGCTCCAGCAGGTACCGGCGCGCCGGCACGTGGACCGGGTGGTGGTGGCGGCACGGGCGGGGGGCGAGCGCCGGAGAGACCCTATGGGCTGACTTTCTCCGTAAGCCTCCAAAACCTCTTTAACAATACGAACCTGGCGTCGCCAATCGGTAACTTGAGTTCACCTTTTTTCGGCCAGTCGCTTTCATCATTTAGTGGCGGGTTTGGCGGGACCGGTAGCGCAGCGGCCGGTAATCGTCGAGTTCAGGTTTCGATGCGGTTGAACTTCTAGCCGGCTGCTGAACCACTGAATTGCCACAGACACGGAGTAAGATGAAATTCAAAAGAACTCAAGTCTGTTTACATTTCTGAGCACTGCTGCTTTTTCTCTCTTTGTGTGACTCTATGGCTGATTTTGCTTTCTTAGGATGCTCCCAGGACGTGACAAATCTCTGGAAGGCGACCGGGTGGTGGACGAACTTAGCATGACCGAAAACTCAATGGCCCCGATCTAGTCATCGTTAAAGCCATCCAGTGCCCCACCGGCACGTTCTCCCTCTGGCACAGTGTCTTACGCTGAGCATCAAGTAGCAGCAGAGTCGAAACCACGGTAGTCAATTGGTTCTCATGGCAATAGCGCGCGTTTAGACTCGAACCTCCCGGCAACTAACTAACTCTAACAAGTCTCTTCGGACAGGTTCTACGGCGTGCATCCACCAGTGCGCGTTAAGACTGCATTTAAGGAGGGCGACAATGCCAAGTGGATATCATCAGGCTTTAGCTGAGACCGAGGTTCACCGTGCCGCGCTGCAAACGCACGAGGTGTACACAGTGATCAAGACAGTTGCCGATGTGCGCGTGTTGATGGAGTCGCACGTTTTTGCGGTGTGGGATTTCATGTGTCTATTGAAAGCGTTGCAGGGTGCCGTCACGTGCGTCGGAAACCTCTGGGTGCCCCGCGGCGATCCAGCCACCCGCCGGTTGGTCAACGAGATCGTCCTTGGCGAAGAGAGCGACCTGATGCCCGACGGCGAGTGCCTGTCGCACTTTGAGCTTTACCTGCGGGCGATGGCTCAAGTGGGCGCGGATGTTAAGCCAATCAATCGCTTCATCGAGGGGATTCATGCCGGTCACTTGGTGCGCATCGCGCTCCAGGACGCCGGAGCCCCGCGCGGCGCCCACGACTTTGTCCTGGCAACTATGGATGTAGTGCAACTTGGCAAGGCGCACGCAATCGCCGCGGCTTTTGCGCTTGGTCGCGAAGACATTATTCCTACGATGTTTATGGAGCTAGTCAAAGGATTGGCGAATCGAGATCGGTCTCTCGATCTATTCGTCTACTACCTCGAGCGTCACATACAACTCGACGGCGAGGAACATTCCGAACTGGCGAAGAAAATGCTCTCGAATCTTTGCGAGAACGATGATGACAAGTGGGCCGAAAGCGCAGCCGTTGCGGCGCTCGCCTTGAAATCGCGGCGGATGTTATGGGATTCCGTAGTAGCCCAGTTAAGTCAAAACCGCGAAGAGCGCCCCCAGTCGGAGTCGGTGCCCGCCCAGGCGGCCGCCTCGTAGTCTCTACTCATATTATCGAGTTATCGAGATTTCTTAACTTGCCAAATCACCTGCGCGGAGAAGCATATGCATTATTCTGCCAACGATGAGCCAGCAAGAAACAATCTACTCTGGTATGCCATCCACACTCACCCGAGAGAAGAAACCCGGGCCGCATATAACTTAAGGGCCTGGCATGTGGAGACTTTTGATCCCAGGATTCGAAAATGTCGCCTCAACCCATTCACCGGGGCAGCCATCTATGAAAGCAAACCGCTGTTTCCTCGTTACATCTTTGCGCGGTTTGACGCGGTCCGCTTACTGTCTAAGGTCTGTTTTACGCGAGGCGTTAATCGCGTAGTCAGCTTTGGTCCTTCTCCCACACCGGTTGACGACGAGATCATTGCTTTAATCAAATCACAGATCCGGCAGGATGGATTTATCGAGTTGGGGCAGGTCCTCAAGAGCGGCGAGGACGTAATCATAACGGAGGGTCCGCTCAGGGGTCTGATTGGCATCTTTGAGCGTGAGATGAATGGTAACGACCGGGCGATGGTCCTGCTCAAGACAATCAGTTATCAGGGCAGTATCGTGATCGAAAAGTCACGTCTAAAGAGTGTTAATTCCCCTGATTGAAACCTGCGCTCCAGCGCGCCGGTTTGAACGACGAACTCGTTTCTCGTCTCACCCGGACTTTCTGCAAACCTGAATCCTGAAGCACAGGAAGAACCCTGTGAGGACGTCAGTGCGGCCGGTTTAACTCACGCCTGGTTCAAATCGATACTCATGCTCGACAATTTGTTTCCCGAAATCGCGAAGGAGATGTGGTGGTGACGCAAGCTTACACTGAGGCTCAATCAAGAACCAGAAGTCTCGGCACTCCATCAGTGCCCCAGACTCTGATTCGAATCGGAATGGGTTTAACGATTGCCTTCTTCTCGTTTCTTGGCGTTTATCGTCAACATCCCCCGGCGGCCGCACCGGCTAGCTCGCCTCCCACTGAATTCTCTGCGGGCCGGGCGCTGCAACAGCTTGCGGAGATTTGCGAACAACCCCACCCGATCGGATCACTGGCGCACGCCAAAGTGCGCGACTATCTCCTCAAAGAATTGACCGCGCAAGGATTGAATCCGGAGGTGCAAACGACAACTGCGGTTAACCCGGTATGGAAGGGCGAGTTTCGTGCCGGCACGGTCGAGAACGTGATTGCCAAATTACCGGGGACGGCAAACAGCAAGGCCGTGATGCTGGTCGGACACTACGACTCAGTACCCTCGGGCGTTGGCGCGAGTGACGACGGGGCTGCTGTGGTTGCCTTACTCGAAACGCTGCGAGCTCTGAGGTCCGGTCCGGCCCTGAAGAACGATGTGATTTTTCTCTTTACCGACGGGGAAGAGGCCGGTTTGTTAGGCGCCAATGCGTTTGTCTCAGAACATCCGTGGGCTAAAGACGTTGGTGTGGTGCTCAATTTTGAAGCTCGAGGCAACAGCGGGCCGACCTTAATGTTCGAGACGAGCAACCAGAATGGATGGTTGATTAGGGAGTTTGCCCGGAGTGCGCCCCACCCGCTAGCCCATTCGCTGGCCTATGAAGTCTACAGACTCCTGCCAAACGACACGGATCTCACGGTCTTCAAGCGAGCAAGTCTGCCGGGGCTTAATTTTGCTTTCATCAACGGCCTAACTCGTTATCACACCCAACTTGACAACATAAACGAGCTGGATCCGCGGAGTCTCCAGCATCATGGCTCCTATGCCCTGGCGCTGGCCCGGCATTTTGGAAATGTGGATTTGCGAAATCCCAGAGAGCCCACTGCTATTTATTTTGATCTTCTGGGCTCAACCTTAATCCATTATTCGGGGGCATGGGTCTTACCGCTCACCGTTGTGACGACGCTTGCCTTTGCCGGACTATTGTTTCTCGGCCTGAGGCGAAAGCGGTTGACGATCTCGGGCTTGGCCTGGGGATTCGTGGCTCTGCTCTCGAGCCTGATCGTTGCCCCCGCAATAGTGACGCTACTGTGGAACCTTATATTGAGATTCAAAGACGTGGCGGGTGTCAGGGGGCAGGGAGAAGCCTACCAGAGTAACCTTTACTTCATCAGCTTCGTTGCCTTATCGCTGGCCGTTACTTCAACCCTGTATATCTTCTTTCGCAGGAAGGCCAGTATCCAAGATTTAACGACCGGCGCGTTGCTCATCTGGCTGATTATTCTCTGGGTCGCCAGTTTACTAGTGCCAGGCGCAAGCTATCTTCCGACCTGGCTGTTGCTGTTCAGTCTTCCAGCTCTGGCTTGTATGGTGCTGGCTAAAGAGGCGCCGGCGAGTTCTCTGAAATTTGCGGGGTTGCTGATCCTCTCTGCGCTTCCCGCACTGATCTTGCTGGTTCCGGTCATCTATCAAACATATGTCGGGCTGACGTTACGCATAATAGGCGGAGTAATCGTGTTATTGGTCTTGCTGCTTGGCTTACTCATTGCTCATCTCACATTAATATCGGCCGGCCGGAAATGGCCGTTGCCGGGCGCGATGTCGATGATTTTTCTCGGGTTTCTGGGGGCGGCGATTTTCGCTTCAGATTACGATGCGCAACAGCCGAAGATGGACACGATGATGTACGGACTGGATGCGGCCACCGGGAAGTCTATCTGGGCCACCGGGGATGGCAGAGCTGATGAATGGACAGCGCGGTTTTTCAGGGGAGGGAAGATTCAAGTAGGACCTCTAAGGGAATTCTTTGCAGCCAATTCAACCCGACCCTTTGCGTTCGTCACGACTGCAACGGTGCCCCTCGCCGCTCCGAACATCACTGTGCTTGATGACACTAAAGCGGACGGCGGAAGATCCATGCGCCTGAGGATTACTTCGGCCCGGGACGCGCCGGTCATCGCAGTCTATCTGGACTCCGCAACAGCGGTTCGAGAGTTCGCGGTAAACGGCAAGAGTGTTCAGGTCACGCCCGCCTCGGGATTCAACGAGGTCAATAATTCCTGGAGCGTGCGTTATTACAATCTGCCGCCTGAGGGGATTGAGTTGGCGATGGAAATCAAGTCGCCTGCGGCGATCAAGTTGAGGGTCGTAGATCAAAGCTATGGTCTGCCTCAATCAGACAACGCGGGCGGACCAAGGCCGAGCGGCCTGATACCGTCGTCCTATCCATTCAACGATTCGACTCTAGTGAGCAAATCTTTTGTTTTCTGAGTGTCCGTGAGTGGTGATTGTGAAAATGAGGAGCAAGCTCTAGTTGCGGAAGTCGAACTAAGCGATGAAACTGTTCTTATTCCTGGCCACTTACTCTCGCCGCCTGGTCCTATTCGCTCTGCTCCTGGGCATCATTAGCGGTATTTGCAACGCGGCGCTCATCGCGGTCATTAACACTGCGTTGAAAAGTGGCGGCTCTCCGTCACGATTTCTCATCAAGAGTTTTCTCGCACTTTGTCTGGTCTTGCCGCTAACCAGACTCGTCTCTGAGTCCATCCTGGCCCGCTTGGGACAGAGAGCGCTGATGGATTTACGGCTCCGACTAAGTAGCCAAATCCTGGCCGCGCCGCTGCGTTATCTGGAAGAGCTGGGGGCGCCCCGTTTGCTCGCCGCGCTGGTTGAGGACATTCCCGTGATCACCAACGCGCTGGTAGCGGTTCCCGTTCTCTTCATTAACGTGGCCGTCGTCGTTGCCGGTCTCGTTTACTTGGGCTGGTTGTCTTTCGGGTTGCTACTCATGTTGCTGTCTTTTGTTGGCCTGGGGATTGTGACTTACCAGTTGCCGGTGCTCAGGGGCGTGCGATATCTAAGGCAAGCGCGCGAACAGAACGATTCTTTGTTTGTTCATTTCCGCTCACTGATTGCCGGCAATAAAGAACTCAAGCTTCATCAGCAGCGCCAGGATGCCTTCCTTACCCAGGAATTGGAGCCGACTGCCGCACTCTTCCGAAGGTATAACGTGAAGGGCGTCATGGTTTTTAGTCTGGCGACGACCTGGGGACAACTCCTGGTATTTATCGTCGTCGGCTTGACTGCATTCGGAATTCCGGCCTGGAGGTCAACCAGCACACTAGTCCTGTCGGGTTATTGCCTCACGCTTCTTTACCTGATGAGTCCCTTTCAAATCATCATGAACTTCATGCCCATTATCGGGCGCGCGAGCGTGGCTTTGCAGAAGATCGAGAATCTCGGTCTATCGCTGGCGACACACCTGGAAGAGGATTCTACGAAGCCTCTGGAGCATGCGACGCCGGATTGGGATCGCCTCGAGTTAGTGGGCGTCACCCACTCATACCACAGCGAGGTGGCAGAAGACGAATTCGTCCTGGGCCCGCTAAACCTGAGCTTTTTGCCCGGAGAGATGGTCTTCATCGTCGGAGGAAACGGCTCCGGCAAAACCACTCTCGTCAAGCTGCTCACCGGACTCTATACACCTGAGTCGGGCGAAATCCGGCTCGATGATCTGGGGGTGACGGACGAAAACCGAAACTCATATCGCCAGCATTTTTCGGTTGTCTTCTCGGATTTCCATGTGTTCGAGAGCCTGTTAGGTCTTGAGAGAGCGGAACTGGATGACAAAGCTCGCGAATACCTGCGGCAACTTCAACTGGACCGCAAGGTGAGAATTCATGAGGGCAGGCTTTCGACTACTGATCTCTCACAGGGCCAGCGTAAACGCCTGGCCTTGTTGACTGCCTACCTCGAAGACCGTTCCCTCTACATTTTTGACGAATGGGCCGCTGATCAGGACCCGCTTTTCAAGGAAGTCTTTTACCTCAATCTCTTGCCCGCATTGAAGGCCAGAGGCAAAACAATTATCGTCATCAGCCACGACGAACAATATTACTACGTAGCAGATCGCCTGATTAAGTTGGATTACGGGAGGGTGATTTACGATCAGCACGTGACAGTCGCGCCGAACTCACCGCCTCACATGCCGGTTCAGCGTTTGTCGCCCGCTTGCTAGAGCAAAAACTGATCGACTCAGGGCGAAATCTGTTCCGCAATTCTAAAGTAAATAGAAAGCCAGGCTGCCGTTAATGAAGGCCGAGGCGGCCGAGTGCCAATTCGAATCGATCATGCGTATGGTCGAAGAACCGCGTTAATCGATCTGATGCCGGACGCGATGTTGACTGCGATCGTCTCGCCCGCAACCAAACAGCCGTTGGGCCGAATTGACTTCGGCTCCGTGATCTCGTTGCTCTCCTCCTGATTAGTTCAAGGCTCGGAGAAATCCCATTGACCGGATCGCGCCAGTTTAATTCATCCGATTTCCCCGAACTACTTACGAATCCGTCAAGCAGTCTGAAGCAGCCGGTGCAATTTTTGCCGACCGAGCTAGCCCCGGTTCTTCGCGAACGGAGAACCATTCACAACACTCCAAGGAGAAAAACAAATGATGAAAATGAAGGTAGCATCGCCGCTCTCAAACCCGGATATCGTGCCCAACCCCTATCCCGTGTACGCGGCTTTGGCAGAGAAGGAGCCGGTGCATTGGTGCGATGGACTCCAGGCATGGGCCATTCTGAGACATGCCGATTGCGTCAGCGCGCTGAACGACGATCGGCTTAAAGCCGAGCGCATGGAGTCGGTGCTGAACGTGAAGTTTCCAAATCATGGGCTGCAGCCCGACAGCATCTACCATCGATTCACCAAGAACGTCATGATGTACACGGATCCTCCCACGCACGATTCGCTGAGGAAGTCCACGCATGCGGGCTTCACTCGGGCCGCTCACGAACACTACAGCGGCCTGATCGAGGCGGTGGCCTCTGACCTCGTTGCCACCATTCCGGAGGGGAAGACAGAGATCGATGCAGTTAAGGACCTGGCGGCAAAACTTCCCGTTAACGCGGCCGTCCGGGCGTTCGGCGTCCCGGAAGAGGACCTCGAATTCGTGGTCCCGAAAGTGAATGCGATTATGACTTATTGGTCCGGGCCACAGACCCAGCCTCTACCCCTCGATCGGCTGTTGGACTGCCTGAGCGACCTGCATACGTATTCCCTGGAACTCGTACAGGGACAACGAGGCAAAGTCCTGCCTGACACCGTGATTGCGCGGCTCGCGGCCAGTCAGCCGACCAATACAGACTGCACGCTCGAGCAGACGATTCATCAACTCGTGCTGCTGCTCATCGCGCTGTTTGCTCCCACCACTCCGGGCTCTGCGAGCAGTGGGATACTAGCGTTTGCCACCAACCCTGAGCAGATTCAACGCTTCCGCGCCGACCGAGCCTGCTCTGAGAACGCTGCAAACGAGGTCTTTCGGTATAACGCTTCCAATCAGTTCACTTGGCGCCTGGCTGCCCAGCCTATCGATCTCGACGGCGTGCACATCGAGGCGGGCCAAGCCGTCGTTCCGTTCCTCGGGGCCGCGAATCGCGATCCGAGGGTTTTCGATCAACCAGATGAGTTCAAACTCGATCGCCGCAACAGCGCACAGCATTTGACATTCGGCGCGGGCGTACACTCGTGTCTCGGGAGGCAGATCGCCGCTCTCGAGGTGAAATGGTTCTTTGTCGCGCTATTCCAACGTTTCTCGAACCTTCAATTGGCGGGCGAGCCGGTCTGGAACTCGAACCTCGAGTTTCGCTCTCTGCAGTCTCTGCCAGTGAAGCTTGGTTAGTCGACAACTTAAACGCTTGACTAGCAGCGCTACCCCGTGGTCTTTCCGTGTGGTGGTGCTGCGTCAAACTGTTATCGATGTGCGAGGCATTCTGATTTCGCATTTGACTCGCCAGACCTGGAGATTTCATTCAATGCATAGAAGCCTACTTACTGCGCGCTTACTCCTGTTCGTCTCATTGAAACGAATGAACACCAATAGGAAAACTGGGATATTACTCCGCATCGTTGGTGTGTTGTTTTGCTTAACGACTATCCCTCCAGCCATCGAACTGGTGGCGAACTGTAAGCCGTCAACTGGTGCGTTGGCGCAGACAGACAGGCCATCGTCACAACCCACCCCGGTGCCGTCGCCTCAAGCGCAACCGACGGCCACGCCTCCGCCGGCGAATCCCGCCGATGTGAGTTCAATGGATGCGATTATCGGGGCCCTCTACGAGGTGCTTTCGGGGCCGGCGGAAAGCAATCGCGATTGGAATCGGATGCGCTCTCTGTTTGCTCCCGGTGCGCGTTTGATTCCCACCGGACCTACTCCTAGTGGTGCGCTTGGCTGGCGCGTGGTAACACTCGAGGATTACATCACCAGAATTGGCCCATCGCTTGAGAAAGAGGGACTCTACGAAAACGAGGTGGGGCGGCAAACCGAGAGTTGGGCAAATATCGCGCAGGTATTCAGCGCCTACGAATCACGCCTTAAGTCTCGGGAGGCGAAGCCATATCAACGCGGCATCAACAGCATTGAGCTGCTGAACGATGGGAAGCGTTGGTGGATCGTGTCGGTCATGTGGCAGAACGAAGACCAGAAAAACATGCTGCCCGAAAAATTTTTGAAGCGATGATTCCTAACGGCAAGATCAGTATAGGACCGCGCTCAGATATTGAACTCAACCGACCACCTCTTTCGGTGGTGCGGGTGGCCGCCGCAGAATTGCCCACCTTGTTCGGGCACTTTCAAATGATCGGGTATCGTTCATTGGCCGGCAGCGAGGAATTTGTCGCGCTCGCCATGGGCCAATTGAGGCACGAAGCAGTGCTGGTTCGAATTCATTCGCAGTGTCTAATAGGCGAGGTATTCTGTTCAAGACGCTGCGACTGTGGTGCCCAACCACGGCGAGCACTCGAAATGATTTCCGCAGACGGACATGGCGCCCTTGTCTATCAGTTGCAGGAAGGTCGCGGAATCGGCCTCCTGAACAAAGTACGCGCTTACGCACTCCAGGATGAGGGAGCTGATACAGTGGAAGCTAATGAGCGCTGGGGCTTCCCGCCTGACATGCGTGATTACCGCCAATGCTCGGAAATCCTCGTCGAACTCGGCATTTCGCGCGCCAGAGTAATGACCAATAACCCGCGCAAGCTGTTGGCAATCAAAGATGCCGGTCTGAAAGTAGTCAGCCGCGTTCCGTTGCAAGTAGAACCTTCGCACTCATCGATGGAATATCTGCGCACAAAAATGCAGAAACTTGGGCATCTGCCGCAGCTATGATTTCGCTGGGAGTCAAAGAGCCGGCGATCCGCTGTTTCTGTTTGCTAGATCAGAATCCATAGCATTGGACTTTCGGGAGCTTGAATGGTCCTGCTTCATAGATGTTAAGAGATGAAAGCCAGTTTCGGCCGGCGATGTGCGAAACCTCACGTGGTGAAGTGCGCGCCAACGATGAGGACCCGCCAGACGGGTGCACTAATGGCGGCCGCTCTTTTTCAGAGTGGCCATTGCCGCCTGATGACCTCAAACTGAAAGGCAATGAGATCCATATTTGGGCGACGTGGCTGGATTTGCCCGGGCATTTGATCAGCCGATGCTCAGCGATCCTGACAGCCGATGAAGAGGAGCGAGCGGGGCGCTATTATTTTGAACGCGATCGAAATCGTTTCATTGCCGCTCGCGTTTGTTTGCGAGCTCTCCTGGGCGCCTACCTCAAGGTTAAGTCCAGGGATATAAAGTTCAGCTACAACCAATACGGCAAACCATCCTTGGCGGATCCTGCGAATCGGGAAGAAATCAACTTCAACCTCGCACATTCCGGCGACCTGGCAGTTTACGGCTTTACGCTCGGACGGCAGATTGGAGTTGACGTCGAACAGATCAGGCCGGAGTATGCATCGTTCGAGGCCGCGCATAATTATTTCTCACCAAGTGAAGTCGCTAAGTTTGGCCAATTGTCGCACGGTCGTCGTCAGCGCGCTTTCTTTGATTGCTGGACCCGTAAAGAAGCGTTCATCAAGGGGATTGGTCTTGGCCTTTCGCTAGGTCTCGATCAGTTCGATGTGTCCTTGGCTCCTGATGAACGTGCCGCCGTGCTCCGTACGGCTTGGGATCCGCTCGCGGCATTGCGCTGGTCATTGGTTCCAGTAGAGGTAATGCCTGGATATGTCGCGGCGGTTGCCATCGAAGGGAATGATTGGGATCTGCGATTGTGGCAGGTGCCGAAAGAGGTTCTTACCGAAGGGGCCATTAAGCTGATGTAAAGGCCGCCGAGATCTTGATTTAACCTCCAATGCCTCACGACGAAGCCATAAAAATTGTTGCCTTTCCCGCGCAGTACATGGCTTTTTCAGCGCCCTTGCCGCTGATTTTAGCTGGACCGTTCCAGCATTAACTGTCAGTCGTTCGCTCGATATGGTGTGATAGACTTTCAGCGAGTGATGAAATTCGCGATCGATTTCAAGGTAGAGGACCGTGATCATGAGCAAGACCAAACTGATCTTTACCGTTGGCGTGGTAGCCGGACTACTGATGTTTGTTCCGGCTTCATTGCGCGCACGCAATCATTCTTCAAAATCAAGACCGTCGGCATGGGCCCAGACTGCTGACGAAAAGACAACGCCGACTGTCGCCATCCTGCTCTTCGATCGGGTTCAGATCATCGATGTTTCGGGACCATGGGAAGTTTTCGGGGGCGCCGGATATAGGGTCTTTACGGTCGCCGAGAGAACCGATCGGGTGATCACCGTTTATGGCCAGCACCTCGTCGCCGACTATACCTTTAATAACAGTCCCAAAGCCGATGTTTTGTTGGTCCCCGGGGGTGTTACCGCCGACGCGGTGGCTAATCCCAGACTCATCAAGTGGGTGAAGGACAATGCCATGAGCTCAAATCATGTGATGTCCGTATGTACCGGAGCTTTCATTCTCGCAAAGGCAGGATTGCTGGATGGTCTTTCGGCCACCACGGTGCGCGGCGGTCTCGATCTTTTGCAAATGGCGGGCAACAACATCAAAGTTGTCTACGACAAGCGCTACGTCGATAACGGAAAAATAATTACGACGGCTGGACTTTCATCAGGAATCGATGGCGCTTTCTATCTCGTCTCAAAAATGATGGGGAAGGTCGCGGCCCAACGGGTCGCGCTCTTTATCGAGTACAACTGGGATCCAGATGGAAAGTTTGTGCGTGCTGCCCTGGCCGACCGCTATATCCCAAACTTTCAGGTGCAGGATAAAGATATCATTTCGACTGAAGGCGATACCGATCGCTGGGAGATGAGAGCGCTGATCGCGAAGTCGGCTTCAACTGCTGAGATCATTGATTTAGCTCAGAAGCGAATTGTTGCTGAGACTCCGCATAAGAGCTCGGCTGTCATAATCACAAAACGCGCCATTAATCCCAACCACTCGGAGATTGAATATAAGTTTAGCGACGATCAAGGACGCGCTTGGCGCGGAGTAGTGACTGTTGATCCGTCGGCAGAGACGGGCAAGTTCAACTTGATCGTTAAAATATTGCGCTCATAACGTAGTCTTAGTGTCGAGCAGGCTTGGCTGTCTTGAGCTACGCCTGTAATACTGAGTCGCAAAGCTTGGGCCTTGGAAGCCGATTTGGCTTTTCAAGGCCCTTCTCTTTTTCCAGGCCGTCAATGACTGGCCGGCCGTGTCTTCGCGAAGAGTCGCGACCGGGTGCTCTTGATCGATTCTGATCAGTTATGACTTGATCGAGGCGAGCTCGCAACAACGACAATCAAATGGCGCAAATGTTTGGAGCTCCGGCGGTGAATTCAGGTAGCGTCGATCGCCGGCAAAGGAATCTCGTCGAAGCTCCGAACCGATAGGTGGTTCTCCTCGCGTTGTAAACTATTGCCCGGTCTCAAGCAGAGCAGCGTCTGCATGCCCGCGGCGCTGGCTGCATCCAGTTCAGCCGTGACATCTGAGATGAATAGAATCTCGCGCTCCGCTCGACTTAGCGCCGAAGCAATGTTCGTGTAGCTATTAACCGCCGTCTTCGAGCCGGTCGTGGTGTCGAAATAATTACCGATGAAATGAGTGATGTCGCCCACCTCCGTGTGCGCAAACAGAAGTTGCTGCGCGAGCACGCTGCCGGAAGAGAAGATGCCGATCTCCAGATTCGCGGCGTGCCAACGCGCCAGGGCCGGAGTCACATCTGCAAAGATCGGCGCCTTGAGACTGCCGTCGGCATACCCCGCCTGCCAGATTCTTCCTTGTATTGATTTCAGCGCGGTGGATTTGCTGTCGCGATCAATTAGCCAGTGGACGTAGTCGATGATTGACGCGATCCTTTTGGGTCCCTCGAGGAGCATTGGCCTATCGAAATGGTCAGCCAGGTCGAGAGCGTGTTGTTGCTCCAAGGCCGCAATATCGGCCTCCGTTTCAGTCGTGGCTGCGTGCGCCAGCAGATAGTCTCTGACACGTGCTCGTGCGTAGGGAAATAGATCCTGATGAACAAATGTAATCGGAGTTGTTGTACCCTCGATATCAAGCAGGACGGCTCGAACACAAACCGGGTCCAGGCGTGATTGGGCGAGTTGGACTCGATTCGAGGCTAAGGGAGAAGTCATAACTCCGCGGCGGCCTCCCCCGCAAGGTGTGTGACTCCGAAACAAACAGGCAGATAGTCGCGGTCGGCCCCGCTGTTCGTGTAATAAGGTGTCCAACCGGCTGCCTCCTGAAATAAGCGGATAGCCCTGATGCGCCTATCACTGCAAAGATTAAACCAGTGCCGGGTGCCGCGAGGCACGCGAATGAGATCGCCAGGTTCGACCTCGATCGCCATCACGTGCATGTCCTGCGATCGAATGTGGAACAGTCCATGCCCGTCAATTATGAATCGCACTTCATCTTCGTCATGCCAATGCTCGCGATTGAATTTGGCGAGCATATCCTCCAGGCCTGGTGTGTCAGGAGAAACGTCAATTACATCGGCGGTGACATAACCGCCGCGCCGGTTCAGTTGTGCGATTTCCTTTGCATAGGCGCGAAGGATTTCGTCTGCCGGCGCAGCCGCGGCGACGAAATGTTCAGGTAGCCACTGCTCGTAGTCAACACCGCAATTTGCCAGGTACGCGGCAATCGCATCACCGTCGGTTAAGGTTACGTTTTCATCTGGAATAGTTAGCCTGGCCATGGTCAGCCTCCATTATGCCAACCTCTTAATCAAGAGTGCCCGCCCTATGGTTTCCAGCAGGAATTCGATTATCTCGACATGCCTTTTGGCCTCAGCCAGATCACGGCCCCAGGTATAAAGGCCGTGCCGTCGAAGCAAGAAGCCGTGGGCTTCCGGATAGCGTCTGAGTGTCTCGCCGACTCTCTCAGCCAGCCCGCGCATCTCCTGAGAGTTTTCAATAATTGGCAGCGACTCTCGATGCTCGTGCGTCCTGACGCCCGCCAATCCTTTCAGCATCTCGTAGCCTTCAATTACCACGAACCCTTCATCAGCGTAAAGGTCAGAAAGCACCGTACTCCAGATCGAATGTGTATGAAGCACTGCGGCTGCGGGAACTTCTTTTACGATTTGAAGATGGAGGAAGCTTTCATCTGAAGGCTTTGCGCTATGTTCGCTCAGCACGTTCGCATTTTCATCAATCAGGAGAATCTGCCTGGCGCAAACTTCGGCCTTATCGACGCCGCTGGGACTAATTGCCAAACGCAACGGTTCTCTTTCGACCACCGCGCTGAAATTTCCACTCGTGCCTGGCATCCATCCGCGCGCATGCAAAGAACCTGCCGCCGCGACCAGATCTGAAGCAATCTGAAGTAAATTAGAAGACACGCAAGAGGTAAGATGCCCGAACACTTGGTTCTGCGCAAGTTTCTTATGTGAGCTGGTGGCGCGCGCACTTTGCGCACGACGCGCAGGCGTCTAAGCGGGTAAGTCGCAGCGGTCCTTCGTTCTGTTGTTGAGCTCAAAAACTGAGTACCCTGAGGGGTGGAAGTCACACGGCAGAACAGTCGATTTAGGACTCAAAATCCTTTGCGCGCGATTCCTATGTTCCAATCCATCCTTAATGGTAACTCTCACCATCAATGCTTTCTTATCGTCGAAATATGAACCATGAAAGGCCGGTCACAACTAAGGCACAACGGAGTGCTGAAAGTGGAGAGAGTAGAAACAGTGTACGACCGCAATGTACGAAATTCTCAGTGGAGATAAGGATTTCACTAAAAGCAGCGATAATTTGAACGGTCTCTGAGTCCTGCCTGCGGAGCCAGGCGACTCCGTGTACTTCGATCTCTTCAATATGTCATTCCATCCTGTAATAATTGTAGATGAGAAACAGTTTCATGCTTTGCTGCTAACGCATTCCGAAGTCAAGCAATGGAAGGCATCGATCCGATCGTTTGCACGTATGCAAGAGTCCGAAAATATTTGTTGTAAACTTGCTGTAATCTTCTGTGCCCTATATGCTCTTTAGTGCTTTATGTTTTGCTCAAACGACGGCTTCTCCGTGTAAAATGCGGTTTATGTTTTGGAAGGCTCTATATGCAACGGCTGAAGTTGGATTCATAACCCCAAGGTCGGCGGTTCGATCCTGCCCCCCGCTACCAATAAGTCCAAAGGTATCAATCAGTTGCTTTGATGGGCAATCAGCGCATTTTTGCACGCCGGGGAAAGATGGGACAGTAAATTTGCGCCGATAGTGTAGAGTAAAGCCATTTCCTCCAAATCGTTCAGCGGAAAGCCCCAACAGAATCAACACTTATATTTTGCAAGGAGACGGTTGGGCCATTTGAGCCCGAAGCCCTGCTCCCACGGTCGCAGGTTCGAACCCGACTCTCGCGACCTAACAAGATCAATAACTTCTGTAGCTGCAAACTGACCGTGGGAATCGAACCCCCACGCTCCTCCCTCAACGGACGTTTGGAATCCTCACATATAATAAGGACATGGGTGATAACCCAACGTTACGTATTGCTGAAAGGCTTAACGAACGATCGAGTTGGATGACTCCAAACAAGGCGAGGGTGTCGAACGACGTGGAGAAATAAAGCAGGGACTCTTTGATCGCGGAGATGTTACTTAACCAACGCCATCACACCACCGGGCAGCCTAACTACCGACATTCATTTGGGGGTGTGATTGTAGACTGAGTCGTAGAATCAATTACAATCGCCGATTGCGATTGACACTGCGCGAAACCTAGCATATCGTTTTCGATACCTCGCGGGATTAGTGGCCACTTAGGAAGAAGATTTGGTTCCTTAGCGAGGCTGAATTCTCCCGAGCCTCTGCTTTCTCGCACACTCGCTAAATCCAGCCTTCGGATAAACAGAGCAACGCTTTGAGCTTCGACTTGAACTGGTTAGCAGAACCGCTGCCAATGTTACTCAAGCAGAAGCACCAAAATTAAGGCTAGAGCGCCGAACTATCAAATCAGTGGCGCATGCAAGGTCGTCAAATATTGAGTTCTTGACAGCGCTCAGGCGGTGAAAGGTTCAGTTTGCTTTAACGGGCTTCCGGTGGTGGCGCGCGAAGAGGGCATCAATGAATACACTCCGTGTCAGTCATCGTACCAGATTGCTGTGCGGCATTTGCGCTTGCTTGGCTCTTATTGTGCTGACGTCGTCTTTCCCCCCGATAGTGAAGACGGCGGATCCGAGACCGAAGCCGCTCCTGGATTCTGAGACCACACCCGTGCCATCCCCCAGCCCGCGCAGCGCAAGCATGACTGTTGTAGTCAAGACGTCCAGCAGCCTGCCCGCTAACACTGGCAAAATGTGGATGGAAGGCAATCCTACTGTCGTCGTCCCTGATCCCAGAACCACCGTGTGCACGGTGAAAGGTATGGTACCGCGGCAACCCTCGCCGCGAACCCTACCTGGCGCCGATCTAAATAGAACGGCAAGTCCGTTCGGGCTCAGTAACTGTGCGGTTCAGGGAAACATCGATACCTCTGCGGGAACAATTTTTGGATGGACGTTACCGATCTCCTTCGGTTTTTTCTCCCTGAAAGATCTCGGCACTTGGACGATTGAGTGCACTGGTAACTATTTCCTGCTCAGCGACTGCCACCTCGGCGGAAGATTCTGCGACCTGGAATGTGACGATCCCAGCCGAGCAAAGCCGTGGAACTCGTCTTTGACATGGACCGTCACAGTGCAGAATCAACCAGCCAGGGTCAGCCTCGCACCGCTTGGTCCTTTTCATGTCTCTGACACGCCTACTTTTGTCGCCAACGCGAGTGATCCCGATGGCACGAGTGTGACAATTCCGAGCTGGGTTTTTAGTGGACCCAGCCAACTCGCGCCGGTGTTCTTGTCGGGCAATGAAGCGGCGACGGTAAAATTTGACTCTGCAAACAGCATCGGCGACTGGAAGGTCGTGATCACGACAGTCGACACGCAGGGTGAGGTGACGGACAACTCGTTTAGCTTCAAAGTGGTGGATCGACCTCCGGAAATCAAAATCAAAGGCAGTGTTAACCCGGTATCTCTCGAGCAGTGGGAGATTTTCGGCAAGGAGACCATCCAATTCAACCTCGACGTGACCGACCTCGATATGGAACCGACTACTCTCGATTGTTCGTTGGCCCTTTCGCCCAACGGGCGTTCATTGCCCGCCGGCAGCGTACTGCCGACAGGCAGCCAACAGCAGAACAATACGCTTCTCTTCACTCCCACAAAGTCGGACTTCGGCGACTGGGGTTTTAGGTGCCGTGCGCACAACGTCCACGGTTCAAGCTCCATCAAGGGCTTCGTCGTGACGGTAAAGCCGAAGTTGCCGACGATTAGCTTGACTGGCGCCTATCCGCCGCTGGTCCCACTGGGGGGAAACATATCCCTTGTACAGGCAAACAAGGATGGATACGGGGACCCGCTCAAAAGTCTCCAGTGGGACTTGATCCAAGGTCCTGGCACTAAGCCAACGCAAACGGACGACATCGAATCACGCGCAATGCTCTTTCTCTCAAATCCCGAAGCCGGAACATGGCGCTTCCGTCTGACCATCGAAGACGACGCCGGCTTCAAGGCCGTTGACGACAACATCTTCGCCTTTGTGAACTCTGATCCCCATGCCGAGATTGCCAAGCCGGGACCTGTCAATATTTTGAAGCCGTTCACACTCGATGGATCGAAATCCGGAGATGCGGATTTCGACAATCCCCATTGGACCATCGATCCAAACAAGTACCCAATCAAGCGTCTGTCACGGGCGCCTTCTTTTCAGTGGAAGATCGTCGAGGTGCCGCCTCAGGCTGACCTCTCACGATACTATCCCGGCAACGTCGACGATGTGCTGGGTGCCGACGGCACGGGCGCGCAACTCTTGCTCGGACCGGGCGCGCTATCTATTGGCGATTGGAAATTGGGTCTCGACGTGACTGACAGTGAAAACAATACTGAGAGCGACGCTAAAACAATAACCGTGGCAGGACCTAACGTGTCCCCAGTCGTCGTGTTGACTCCTCGGATGGTCTACACGACTGACGCACAGGGAAAGTTATTGGACGGGCTGGACGTGGCCTTCGATGGTAGCGCTTCCTACGACCTCGATGCATTCCTCCAGAATGGAGGATGGGCTGGCGGCCTGGGAATCCAATCGTATTTGTGGACGCTGCTCGGGAAACCACCTAATTGCAACCTGGCTTTCAATTTCGGCAATCAGTCCCGGATCACGCTCTTCACAGTCAATGGCGCACCTGTTAGCCCGCAGTGCCTCGGCGCCTACAATGTGGGGCTCACGGTGACCGACGCTGATCAGCCGCAAGCCCATTCCGCGAGTCGGGACACGACTGCAGTCATCGTCAACTGCGGCCAGGCATTGTGTATCGACGATCCCACAACCTCACGTTACTCCTTCATTCCGATTGCCAGTGACACAGACGTGCTCATCTCGTATCACCTGAATTCTCAGATCAACAATCTGGGCATCTACGAAAATCAGTCCCCGTACTTGACCAGCGGCCTTTACGTTCGTTTGATCATCAGCAAGTCGACTGGCAACCAGTCCGAGGTTGTTTTTAGCAAGGCCTACGAGATAGACCCGTCACCAAATTCCGCTGGGGGTGCACGGGTCCTGCATTGGTATGGCTATGACGACTCTGGTAAACGGCCGGCCTCTGGAAAATATGACGTGTCGCTAATCGTGAGCCAAGGCTTTGGCACTAACCCGATCACCGTCACGCAACCCCGTGCAATCTGGATCGAGACGCTGGAGGTCGCGCTCAACTCAGTTGATAAATACGTAGATTGGCAGAAGCTTCCGAATCAACCAATGCCAATCAATTGGGATTACAAAGGGTCCTTTGATCCTCAGAATCCGGGCTTTGACCAATTGCAGTTGCGGATGCTTGATGCGCAGGGCACCGAAGTGGGCAAGCAATACTTCCCAGCGAATTCGCCAAAGACACTGAAGTGGGACGGAAAGTTCAACACCGGCTCCGTCGTTCAGCCCGGTGATTATCAAATAGAACTGTCAGCGATGAAAGGCGGCAACGTCCTCGGGGTGAGTGCTACTGCTCCGCTGACCGTCTACCAGGTCGGCTTCCATCTGACTGGTGGCAAGCCGCTTCCCAAGATGGTGCCGTTGTTGTTTGCGAATACCGATGATGACGACTTCAACGGCGTAGCAGATCTGAACGAACCGACTCATGCCGGCGAAGATGATCTGGTCGAGGTGTTCTTCGATGTAAAGCCCGCGACTTTGGCCGGGACCCTCACGCTTTCAAGCGGCGGACACTTCAACGTATGGCCGACTGCCGATAAGCTGAAGTCACAGATCAGCCTGCCGGCGAGTTTCCAGACCGGCTCGATCCCGGCCAGCGTGTTCCTCGAAGGAGTGGCGCCCAGCCTCACTAATTTGAAAGCTGACTTCGTTACGCAGGGAGCGGTCGCGCTCGACCAAGCGGTAATGTCAATCGACCTGTGCGAGCTGATGGTCTCGTACGATATGGATGGCGATTTTAAAGCCGGACCTGCCGACGGCAAATCGCTTTTCCTCACACCAGGCCTTTGGGATTTCGCCTTTCGCACGGCCGCCGACGCGAACGGCCCAATCGACACTCTGTACAATCAGCCTGACGAACAGAACAACTTCGTTGGGCGTGACAGCCAGCGGTTCTATGTACAGTTGAACGATCCCGCAGCGAACACCGATCCGACTGTTGTAGAGACAATTGCGCTACCGAGATTCAACTGGTGGACGGTCAAAGCTGATGGGGTCACCGATGACGATCGTCCACCAGATCCGGGTCTGACCCTGACCGAGACGGATAAGGACACGGGCCTCTTCACGTCCTTCGGGCTGATGCTGGTGACTGACCCGGGCGACGTCAGCCAGCCAAGCAACACGCCGTTCGGTAACATTAGTTTCGGCGCGTCCAACCACCGCACCCGCAAGATTGACGGGCCTGATGGGGCGGTGAAGCTAACGTATCAGTCATCTTTGCCGTCGGGGCCGTTGCATACGATGCGGATCCCGCTCTTCCAACGCGCGCCAGAATATCGCCGCGTTCTCACGGTTCATATCTATAATTTTTCAGATCTGAAAACCGGCACGGGCCCGGCGCCGCAATCTACAATCAACGCCTTTGTCGAAAACGCCAAGGAGCGTTTCGCGCTGATGGGTATCCGCCTTAAAGTTATCTACGACCCGCTGAGGGATCAACTCGATGTACCTATGGGGATCCCGGCGAATATCAGTCAAGTAAATTCCTTCTCCTTCGTTGTCGGCACCAGCTATGACACGCTGCATCCCTCTGGTGACGAGATAGTGTTGATCAATTTGGTGAAGCAGGCCGATCCGAATGTGGACAACGATACAATCCGCGCAATTCTCATCAACCAGTTTATGTCGATGCATCGGGGTGAGTCGCTCCCGGATGGATTTATTTCCGGTAACAATGACAAGGCCGCGTACGCCAACTTCATCTTCGTAGAAAGCATGAGATCCAGCCCGAACGATTTCGCTCATGAGATTGGGCACATGCTGACCAATCAAACTTTGACGGACGACGAAGCACGTGGGAGGCCGGCGGCCGTCGGCTGGGCACCGGGTGGTCACTATGGGCAGGACGCTACCTTGCCGGTTACTCGCGTGTGGCACATGAGATTTAATCTCATGTGGGAAATGGGCTCGGTAACGGGGAGGGGCATTGGCGATCCTAAACGGGTCTGGAATGACAATTCGCATTTCAAGCAGATTGATCGTGCCCGATTTGATTTAGTTATGGGTGTTCCGATGGACAACCGCTATCTGAAGCTACCATGAAGGAGGCATGACAATGCGTATCGTGCTAATGGTTGTTATTGCTTCCATGATGACCGCCAGTACCGGTTTGGCGCAATCGTCTCCTGTCTCTGAGCATAACAAACCCGCCGAGCTGGCGAAGCTCTTTAACAATAGGGACGCCTTCGCAGAAATAATGTCGGAACAGGAATTCGAACGACGCATTCTGCTGCCAGCGCGCTCGCGCGTACTCATTGATATCTGGAACATGGTCCAGAAGGATTCGAACCGGGATACGGTGCGCGGCAACGTCATCTACTACTTTGTGCGCTCCGGCCTTTGGGATGCGAATGCGCGCGCGCTGGTTTTTAAGACCGGGCGTGACCGCAGCCCGGACCTACGGCGGCTGGCCATGCACGTGCTTGTGAATCGCGGTGAGCGGGAATCGCGCAGCGATGTCCTGCGGTTTCTCGACGATCCTGTTGAGTCGGTGCGTGACGCCACTTTGCAGGCGATCTTCTTCTGGCCCGACAGCTCGGCGATCGCGGCCGACTATGTCCGGAAGAACCAACGCAAGAAGGGTCGCGCGCAATCGTTGTTGAGGGCGAACACCATTCTTAAGCGTGAGCAAGAGCGGATCAAGAAAGAGGGCATCCGATAACCCATTCAATTCAACGCACTGAGCTATTTAATGAAAAGAGGAGTACTCATCCTGTCACTGTTAAGCGCGATCTTGAGCGCGCTGCTCTCTTCTCTCTTCACAACCGCGATTGCGGAGGGGCCGCTACGATTCGGACCACCCTACCTGCTCCAGGGGAACTTCAAACTACCTTTTGGCGTGGCACTAGACGTTTCCTCGAACCCGCCGCGGCTGGTGGTCGCAGATACTACGAATAAGGCGATCAAATGGGCAGACGCCACTGACCTTACGAAGCCACTAACCTTTAACGCCGTAGCGGCGAATTTGGTCGATCCGGAAGCGATCGCCGTCGACGCAAACGGCAACCTATATGTCGTCAATACCCTTGGAAATGATGTGCGTAAGTTCACCTGGAATGGCAATACTTACGCCGGCGGCAGTGTTTTCTGCGGTGGGCAGTCACCAAGTGGCGTTGACATACTTCTCCCGCGCGACGTTGCCGTGGACAAAAACGGCGCCGTATATCTTCTCGATACCGGCAACAACCGCATCCTTAAAGCACCGGGACCCAGTGCCACGACTTGGGTGCAACTCGTGGAGGACAAAACGTGGGCAACGCCATACGGCCTCGCAGTGGGTGACGATCTCAGAATCTACGTCACTGACACGGGCAACCATCGGATCGTGCGGCTCGATCCCCAGGGTAACAGGATCGACGCGATCGGCAAGTTCGGAACTGAGCATGAATGCTTTCGCTTTCCGCGGGACGTGGCGGTCGACAAGGACGGTCGAATGTATGTTGCGGACACCTACAATCATCGCATTCATCTAATCGACCCGACTGGCCAGACGCTGATCTATCTGGGACAGGCGCCCGGTGTCGGCACGCTGGAGAAGATCATTGTCGACTCAAGCTATCGGATTTTTGCGGCGGATTCAGACAACGGCTGGGTGCTCGCTTTTCTCGGGCTGAAGACGCCAAAGCCGTTTGAGCTTTATGTTCGCGACAATGCGAAAGACGACGGGACCGAACCGTCCGACGCCACGCTGGCAATCGATTCACCGGATGTCGTCGTGAGGAACAAGCCCGATGTTGACATCACCTATGCGCGGCAACAGGGACTGCGGAACGCTTACCTTTCTCAGGATCCACACTTCGGCGTGCCCAATTACGTTTACCTGGAGATGCACAACAAAGGTGCCCAGGCGGCGTATGCAAATAGCGCAAAGTTTTATTGGTACGACCCGACCATCTATAACGCCGATCCCAACGCACCCAAAGGGGCATTCCCGGCCGACTGGCATGGTGACGGTTTCTACTCGGCTTACGTCGACGATCATTTCAACTCGCCGAGCAATGTTTTGTTTGTGCCGTACGTGCCGGCCGGAGGCAGCGCGATAGTTGGGCCGCTGATTTGGTTGCCCCCGAACCCCAAGAGCGCAAACAAGCCCGGCGTGTTTCGTCTTGCTCTCCGCGCCGCGAATCCGTTCGACGCACCACCGGGTGGCAACGCAAGAAATCTGATTCGAGCGAGCAACAAAGCATCAGAAGTTCCGGTGACTGTGCGGACCGGCCCGATTGCAATTGGAAACCAGAACACACTTCTGATTCCGGTCAATTTTGCGAAGAACTCGCCGCTCACGCTAAGCGCCCTGAACGCCGTCGGGGCGCAGATGAATGCTTGGTTGCGGGAGGTTAGCTACGGCCAGACGAGTGTTACTGTGCGAGTGCACGATCCCTATATTCCCGTCAACGCGGATCCTAATTTCTATAACGACGTTCTCAACAACCCTGTCATCGAGCTAACTGAAGAGGCACTGACGAATCTGTTGCAAAAAGAGCCCGATCTCCTTGACGCAGCGAACGGAAAGCAGATCACGCGCGTGTTCCTCGTCACCAACGACGGAGGCCAGAACGAATGGGCAACGACGGAGCCCTGGCCGTTCACAGCAAACCAGATCCTCCTCACCGCTTCGGTCTTGAGCGCCACCCAGACGAGTGCACGCTTCAATCACGCGATGGCGCACCACTTCGGCCTTGTCGATCTGTATGGCCACGATCCGCCTTTTCATTTCAATCTAGATCCGGTCGGCAGTTGGGACACGATGGGGGCCTTCAACGACGCCCACCCCCTGGTGTGGAACAAGGAGCTCGCGAGTTGGGTTTCGTCGAACCAGGCGCAGATCGCCTTTGTGCCCAGGCCCGCAGCCGGAATGGAATCGAAGCCGCCACCAATTGACTTGTTCAAGCAGGAGGCTGCCGCCGCGAAGCAGACTATCGGGATCGCGATCGGACTTACTCCCGGCGTCACCAGCTTGAACAATGAGACACTCTTTTATTTTGTTGAGGCGCGCGAGAGAGTCGGAGTCGATGCCACCGCTCTGGCGCAGAACAGTGAGGGCGTCCTTGTCTATTACGTCGACAAGACGGTGCCGCAAGGTCAGGGGCCCGTCATCGTGCAGGATTTCACCCCAGGGACACCTACGATCGCCGATGCCGCTATTCCTTCTGGCGCCAACATGTCGTTGCCACAAGCTGGCTTATCAGTGGCGGTAACGTCGCCAGGCGCCAATGGGGCTGATTATCAAATAAGCCTCGATTACAAGCCGCCCGCCCAGAGCTATGACGTGTATCTGGAGGTCGGTCCAGTCTCCTGGGAGAGTCCGGCCATCTTCGTCGATGTGCCGGACACCTCAGGCGCCGGGATGGGAAAATACCAATCGGACGGCGATCCCGATCCGGATCATGCCGTTGACCAGGGAGAAGCCGCGATACAAGGAATCGAGAACCACGTCTACGCCAAGATCCAGAATAAACCAATGGGGGTGGCAGCAGACCAGTTGATCGTGCGCTTCTCGTTCTCGGAGCCCGATCATTCGATCGGTGGTGTGCAGGCATTCGATTACTACGGCTTTGCTCCGGTGAAGGGGCCGGTTCAGCCTGGCGGCTTCCGCCAGGTAATGATTCCGTGGAAGCCAAAGTTCGCTGCGCACACCTGTACGCGTGCAGAGCTTGCAGGACCCGGAGTTTTGCAAGACGTGGTCCTGAGCGACAATGCGGTTGTTCACAACTACGATGTGGAGCAAGCGACTACCCACAGCCCCTACACGTCAGTTGAGTTCCCCTTCGTGCTTGCCAACGACGAGTCTGTACCGCGCCTTGTTTATTATCGAGCGGATGGGATTCCCAAAGGCTGGGCCTGGTCATTCAAGCCGGCGAAGGCGTTGCTTGGTCCTGGCCAAACGGCGCAGGGCATCTTGAGTATCCAGCCGCCAACTGACGCGCCGGTTTGCACGTCGCACTCAATCAAGGTCACATCCTGGGAGCCTCGGGGCGATACACTCGTCCGCCTTGGGGGCACGACGCTGCAGATCGACCTCCGCAATAAGAGCGAACTTACCCTCCAGGCCGAAGCCGGCCGATGCGAGGTAGTCGACCGACGCAAGAAGACTCGCGCACGGCCAGGTCGTACTTCCTCCATGCGTGACGAGCCATGCAAGCGAATCGTCGCCTCAGGGTGCACAAACCCCAAAGAAGCAAATGAAATCATTACTCTGCAATATACCGGGCCTGACGGGGAACCTATCTATCATGCGGTCAAGACGGACGAGAACGGCTGCTACAAGGACTCCCTCGTTGTCCACGAAGGAATGCAATGGCAGGTCAAGGCCGGTTTTAAGGGAACGACTTGCGATTCCACGTCTCACGTCGAAAGCTCCGTCGACACCCTGCTTCCCACGCAGGATCATCCCGAGCGAGACGACCCGAATCCGCTGAGTCGCGTTTGCATCGTTACTGCCTCCGAGAACCTTTCTGGGCTTGCGGTGCCGCTCGACAAACGAACTGAAAGTGGATGCGGCGGGGAGACCACCAAGTTGGATCGAAGCGTCCACCTTCGGGTTACAAGCAACGACACTCTGGAGCCGACAGAAACTGCCGTGCTCGATGGCGAGCTCGAGATCGTCGACCTGGGTTCGGTTGAGATGAGCAAGCCGCCGAACGCAGGAATAGAAACCGGACGTTTTCGCTGGAGAGGACGCGATATGGAAGCAGTCGGATGGATCCGAGGCGTCCAGAACATTTTCATCCAATGGCCTCCCGGGACGCCGCAGAGTAATGAGCCAGAACGCAAACCAAACCATTTTGAGTTGTCGCTGGACGGCACCATTATCCGAGGCGCGCAGGTCGGGGCGCACCTTCACGCCGTCCTCGGGCTCGACGGAGAAAGCCGCGACAAAGGGTCACGGCTGACTGGTACCCTTAAGGCGATTCTTGAGACGGTCTGCGATCCTCAGGCTGATGCCGAAATCGCTGACCGCGTCCGCCGCGCACTCGCAGACGACGAGCGGGTGCGGACGGATCAATGCAGCACGAACTCCTGCCTCGCGGAGCTGACGATGACCGGCGAAGGGATATTCTCACTGGATGCACAGGTAGAGGACCGCTGCAAAAGCGCAGAGTGCACGTGCACGAAAACGTGGAACGGCGTCGCCTTCACCATGATGGACCGGGGTGGCCACTCCTTTCTTAATGACGGGATCCTAGAGGTAAGAAGTTTGGGGCAGCTCTTTGACAAGGAACCCTCAGGTCAGGGCGAGCACGCCGGGCAGTTCGGGTTCACGGCGAAGGACGGAAGCCGCATTGAGGGCACGATGGTCGGAATCTCGCTCGGGGGCACCCACGGACGGGAAGACAAAGGTGCAGTCCTCGAGGGAAGGCTCGCGGGCCAAATCGTCGCCGGGCCGAAGAAAGGTGCGCGGGTCGAAGCCCGTTATGCGATTCAACTGTCGCCGGACCTCGGATTCAAGCAGCAGGCGACGATCACACTCAGTGGCTTTGTAGTCGATGGTTGCGACAAGTAGCACTCAACGGAGAGTGTCGTGATCCCAAGTTCGCCGTCTCGAAATATACCGACTCTTGGAATATCGTGAAAGGCATGCACGCAGCAAAAATGAAGCCGAGATCACGATCAGCTTTGAGACAATCTTGTGACAACAGAACAGGCAAACAATCACGTAGCAGATGCTAAGGGGTGGACTCGCCGCCGGTTGCAAACCGTAACAAATGTTAGGAAATCGTATGAGCGATAACTCTGGATCGTCTGAACGCACTCTCAGTCAGTGGGTGGTCGTCAACCGGAACGTAAGCTGAAGAAGAACTAGACCGGGGTCAGGCTACTTGCAGTGCAGGATGATGATTTACGAAACGGAAAAAGGGGAGGCGGGCGTTACCAACGGATAATCCGTTCATCGAATCATTCAACGGCAGCTTTCGCGATGAGTGTTTGAATGTGAATTGGTTCCTGTCGCTGGCAGACGCGCAGGAAAAGATCGAGGAGTTCAAGAACGATTACAACGGCTTCAGACCGCACAGCGCGCTGTCCGGTCTGACCCCGAACCAGGTGCTCGAAGGAAACCTCCAGGACCCTAATTTTTCTACTTTAGCCTGGCACTGAAAATGGGAGAGGGTCACTTCTGCTATAACGGTTCGTCAGGGAGCTTCAGAATCGTTTCCTCGGCCAACTCGAAATGCATGCTATCGACAAAGTCTCCTGAGAACTCCGCACCCCAGTACCAACCGTGCCGATTGAAGAAGGGAAAGAGCAGGAGATTCCCGCGCTCAGTCAAATGTACACCTTGAGGCACTGCGTCCGTGCCGAAGAATAGATCGATCGCAGTGCCAAAACTATGGTTCGAGAAAAGCAACGGACTCTTCCGGCGATGACGAACACACAGCATGCCGTCGCTCTTCACGGCAGCGAATACGTCCGGCAACTGTTGCTGGACCTCAGCGAATATTTGTCGCAACGACTCTACGGCGAAGTCGAGTCCGGACACCTTGAAAGGGCCGACATTTACGCCGAACTTGAGCCGCTTTTTGAATTTGACGGAGGGATCAGAACAGTTCTTAGTCAGTTGACCCGGTTTCCCGAACTTAGCAAGCATGGTTGATTCTTTCGCCGGGCTGAGTCCGGTGTTCATCGTATCTTTCGGTGGAATTGGCACGCGATCTTTTGGATTGTCCATGGTATCTCCTTATCAAAACTATCATCGTCAAGAAATAGATCGCAGCTTCGACCGCCGGCGTAATTCGAAACAGGTCGTCGCGATCTCAAAAAGGGTCGAACGATCAGAAGCGTTCGGCGCAGGCAATTGTGATTTGCATGACAGAATTAATCACTCTCGCGCGCGGTCAATGCCCTAACTTAGCTTCGGTGGCTGCGGATGCGGAGGCAGATCTATCGGAATCCTGACATTCGCCGGCAATGGTCCCGGCGCGGAAGAAACAGATTGACCACTAACCGCTTCGGCAACTCCCTTCAACCCGAGTCCAGCCAGCAGTGCTGTATAGAACGCCTGGATCGCGAGCGGCGGTTGAGGCGCAGAAGGTGCAGGGTTCGGAGTTTGCGGTGTTGGCGCAGTAACTGCTGAGATTGACGCATTCACTGCCGGCACCGGAGTATTGTTCGCCGGCGCGGTCGGCGACGAAAACAATCCTTGAACAGCAAGCACTCCGGCCAACATTCCCAACAGCATTCCCGTCAAACTGCCAAGATAAATTCCGTCTGCTTCACGTTTGGTCAACAACAACTTGCCGCCGCTCTGAGCGAACTCGTGGAGAATTCCTCCAAGTCCGCCTGCAGCTAAACCCAACCAGATTATCCAGCCGCTGTTATGGCCCGGCCATACATTCCGAAAACTGAATATCCCAAGAACGATCAGTACAGCTGTCAACAACACGGTACTGACGAACGCCTTCGTATCGGCAGACCAATTCTTGAAAAACATGATGTGCGTCTCCTCTCCAAGTGTTACTTGAGCCGTGAAGCTCGTGCAGTTTTGCGCATCGAAGGGTTGCCAACGTCTAAGTCTAAGGCGTCGCGAGCTGCGGTTTCTTGGAGAAGCCGTATTTAAAGGACGTCATCATGAAACCATGGCTCTTGGTGTTGTCGGCCTGTGGTCCTTTACTGCCTGCCGATACCACGAAATAGACGTTATCGGCCAGTTTCTTCTCCGCGCCAATCGAGAATTCGTAAGTGCTCTTGGACGGCTTATTCTCCGGGCTGTTGTGAACGAACGCCGCTTCCACGTTTAATCCAAAATCAGGATTGCCCATGCGAAAGCGGCCGCCGAAGAACGCGCTATTCTGAATGATGAATGAGCCGGTCTTAGCCGGGTCAGGCACTTGCTCCTTATTGCGAAAGCGCGCGTGCAGGATAAGCTGGCCTGTCGTTCCCACTCCGTGCGCATATGAAGTCCACAAGGCGCCGCCGTTCCATTTGAAGTCAGAGCTATTGCCGGTCTTACTGATCCAGCTTGGCGCAAAGGCGACTGTCCAACTGTCCTTATTCCAATGAGCCTTGCGACCGTCTTCGCGGCATTTTTCCGCTTTCCTTGAATTGATCGCCAGTTCAGCTTCTTTGAAATCCTGCACTGCTTTATCGTGAGCCTGCTGTTGAGTCGGCGGCGCGTTTGGAAGGACCGGCGGAACTGGCGGTATCGTTAACGACAGATTGTCTTCGAAGCACTGAAGCACGTCGTTTTTGTCGCCGGCGCGATATACACGCGGATCTCCTGCGTCATACAAAGTGAGATTGAGGCCGAGGGATAATTTTGTCGTTGGGTCATCTTTGCTTTCACCCTTGGCCGCCGCGAACGAGAACTGGGTGCGCGTCAAAAACCTTGTCAAGCGATCCTTGTTGTAGTCTTCCAGGGTCACATGTTGTCCGTTGAATAGAAGGTAGGGCGCCGTGTCTATTGCCAGTCCCGATTGAAAATTACCGTTCTTGTCCAACCCGTTAATGAGCGAAGTCGCAAACTCACGCGGACTCGCCGGCCGCACGATCGTTTGCGGATTCAAGCCGAGTACGGTGAATGCCGGCGACTCAGGCGTGCTGAGATCGAGGTTGGCAACATCCACAGAGGTTGTCTTGAACAACTTCTGAATGTCGCCAATGATGTTAGCCGGCACCGAGGTCTGTGGTGCTGGCGTCGGCGGTACGATCGGTAACGGGTTGCTCTTAGCGAGGTCATTGAGATTTCTGCCGACGGTTGATGAGGATCGATCTGCTATTTCACCCGTCGGCGGCGCGGGCTGGCCGTTTTTGTGAAGGTTGATAACAAGACGGCCATCTTCACGGGCGAGTTCAGCGTTAGTTGCCGCGTCCAGCCTGAATGACAACGCTACATCTTCGTCGCGTTTATCCATCTGGAAGTTGTTCACCTCGCGGATATCAAGTTGCAGAGCCGAAACATCAGCCTGAGGAATTACGATTACGAAGCGGTCTGCGCTTCGGTATGAAATGGCATCAGTGATGGGAGTTGATGCACTGATCGAAATCTTTAGCCCATCCGCGGTTTCTGAAGTCTCGATGCTTGTGAGAAGGCGCTTGATCGCGGCATTGCGGATCGACGAGTCTGAGCGTTGACTTGCCGTGGAGATTTGGGGTTGGGCTGCTGCCGAAGAGGTGAAACTGATGAGCCAGGCCGCGGTCAGCAGAGACAAGAGAGTTCGCATACTTAGGCGCAGAGTTTGTCGCTTCATTTTGATCCTCACTTCGAGTCTTGTGCGCCTGACAAAAGAAACCGGCGCTGCAAAGTAAATAGACTGCCTAGACGAACTGCTCCTGATCCATGTCGACGGCCGCGCCATCGAGTTGGCCCGCCCTGGTAAACACGGCGCCTTGGATGATGTTGCCGTTCTGACTAAAGACCGCTGTCATGCTGTACTGCTGACCAGGTCCGCCGGTAGGCGAGGCGATCAGCGCGTCCCAGGTTACGAAGCGACCTGCCAGCTGGTTCGCGGGCACGCCGATCGAAAATGTGTGCGGCGATCCAGGCAGATTACTTCCGTGCATAATTTCCTGCGGGTTCTGACCGTTCTGGTCCCACAAAAAGATGCGAAACTTCGCAAACTGCGCAAAACCAAAAGTCAGGTCAATTGATGGGACGCCGCCGTTCGGGTCCAGTTGAACTTGATTCGCCATTTGCAATCCTCCAGATGATCGATTTAAGAAACGGCGATCGAAACCATCGTCGCCGTGTTTTCTCTATCCATGTCACCAACTAGTGGCGAGTCCACGAAAAACATTTCACCGCTGGCAGAGTGCGATGCAAATTAAGAGAAAACGGCAAGAGTCCACTGCGGTCTGGAATAGTCGAATGGTTGGGGATACCTATAACGTGATGAGCAACATTCCCTGTTCAGAGGCGAGATTGGTTGCTATGGCAGTGCAATGCGGAAGCTGTAGTTGCCGACGAGTTCGCTGGCGCCGTCAGGTGAGATGCCGCTGAGTTGAAGACTGTAGGCGCCGGCCGATAGGACTTTGCTGGGAATAATAATCGTGACGAGTTTGCCGGAACGTGGCGAGCGTACCCTTGGTTGGAAGATCAGTTTGCCCTGCGAGTTTCTAACTTCGACCCGAAAACCACGATAGCCGATCGAATCAACTACTAACCGGAGTCTGATTTTTGAAGTTCCCGCAGGCGGTTTCAATTCCTGCTCCGTTGAGTCACGCAAGGCCGGAGGCAGAAAGAAAGTCGCTACTGTCGCAGATGAAGGGACTGGTTCTTGAACCTGCTGCCTGAGTTCATCGATCCGTCGCTGATCAGCCTCAAGCTTTTGCTGCTTCTCTCTTAACTCAGCTGTAAGCTGTTCAGTGGCCAATCGCTGTTCAGCGGCAGATTTATGTAGCTCCGACTTTTGTCGTTCAAGCGCTGCCTGCTGTTCAGCCAGTTGCCGGAATTCGCGACGTACCCTGATCCAACCGGCCAGCAGACCCGCCCCGCCAATGAAAATGATCAGCACGCACGCGGCGAACGCCAGGTTAAGAGCCGGTCGCTGTCCCCACGCCAGGCCGAACGGCCACCATGACTTGCGCGACGGCAGTGTCTCTTCGTCTTGCTCGATTGGAGACACTTCGTCTTCAGCAGCCTGATCGGCGGCGTCTGCCAGCAGGCGAGCAAAATGAAAACGATCAACCAGGTGCGGCGAAGCCCTTAGTCCTTTCTCAAGCAACTTCCGTTCGTCGAGCGAAAGCTCGCCCCGAACGTAAGCATCGATCAGTTCTTCCTCAGCGATGTCTTCAAAGTCCTGATCGCTGGGAGGATCGCCGCTCTCGGCTATGTTTACGGGTACCGGCACAATATTAACTCGCCCCTCACTGAATGTGTCGTTCAGCGCGTTACATTTCGCGTTGGCTCAGGCTGCCGCAGACAACTCGTGATGCATTCCTCGAGTCCTTTACGAATTCGATGGACCCGAATCCTGAGCGCGTCGAGTGAAATTTTGAGTTGATCGGCCAGGTTTTTTCGCCGCTCAATTTTCGCCCGCCGCTCCTCCTGGTGGTAAAAAAGAATAAGCTGCCGATGGTCGATTGGTAACCCTTCCAGGCAACTATCAAAGCAGCGTTGTCTGTGGTCTTGTTCGCTGTCTTCAAATTGCGGCTCGATCGTGGGCGGGCGGGTCATCTCCAGATCGATATCGGTAAGCTCAGGTTCCTTGAGCGCCTCTAAAAACATCAAATAGGCGACCCGATATGCATAGGCGACAACATTATCGACCTTCTGTCCTTCGTCAATTCTTCTCGCTACCCTGTTAAGCGTTTCGTCGGCACGACTCTCCGCCGACGAAATGCCACGCCATTCAAAGAATCTGATAAGTTTGGTTCTCAACGCCTCGTATTGTCTGGCGGCCTCGTCGCGATCCTGTGAAAAAGTCGCGAGCAACTTATCGAACGCCTCTTGTGTAAGAGACCACTCACTACCGCTTTTCTTTGCTTTGGACAACTGATCTGGATCCTTCGAAGGGGTGGTGCGACAACTTGCGGATTATAGTCCAGATAAACGGCCTTGCAGCGAATTTTATTTCCACTCGCCCTGCAACACGAAGCCTGCCCAATCAGCGGGTGATCGTTTTTTGAGCGTGATTTGGGCCGCACGTAAAGCGGCGGCTGGGCTCTGACCGCTGACGAACATTTGCTTGTAGAACTCAGCCATCAATTCTGCCGTCGCGGCATCGTCGACTTTCCACAAGCTCGCGACGACGCGTTCGGCGCCGGCATACATGAAACCGCGGGTTAGCGCGATCAAACCTTCACCTTTGATCTCTTTGCCCACGCCTGTCTGGCAAGCACTGAGCACGATCAGATCTACCGGCAGGCTGAGATTGTAAATGTCGTGCAATCGCAGGTAGCCGTCTTGAGGCTGCCCCTTTCGATCGACAAGTGAAAGGACGATGCCCGATAGTTCCGGATGTTCGTAGTCCACTACCGCGTGAGTAGCAAAATGCACGATGCGGAATTCAGACAGTTCACTACTCATTGCGGTTTCGCGGCTCGCGTCAAAACTGAGCGCGGCTTTGCTTTGGCCGTTGCCTTTGCGTGCTGCGTCGATAATCTTTTGCGCTTCATAGGCCGACGAACGCAACCGGGGAAAGCGTTCAAGGCCGATATCCTCAAGCGCGCGGCTGACCTCCTTTCTGCGCGTCGCAATCTCCAGCAACGAGTTCCCGTTCGACTTCGGCGGAGCGCTTGATGACGGGTTGCGATCTGTCAAGGCCGCGACGCGCCCATCGTCACTCGCAAAAACCGGGTCAGCCAGAATTACGACTGCGTGAAGTGCACGCTTGCGGTTCGCGAACTCCCTTCGTTGCAGCGCCAGTACCGATGCGGATGGCTCATAAACAATCTCATGATCATCAATTAGTCGGCGCTGCTTTTCCGCGGGGCCCGGAAGCGGCAAGGCCGCAAAGGAAACGAGATGTAAAGCTCCATCGGCTACGATCACTAAGCGCTTGTTCCCGAACAAGGGGCCGACCGGTCCGAGCACCATTTTGCTGAGCGCGACAGATGCCTCATTGAAATCGCGGTCTGACTGATCGCGGCGACGCTGCCATTGCGCGACCGTCTCACCATTAACGGTGCGATTTCGCTCAGTTAAGGATTTTGTGAGGCGCTGAGCCGTTGCCTCGATCTCTTTGCGCGGGGGCAATTGAAACCCTTTAACCGAATCCGGCGTTAAGGCCCACACGTAACTGAGTTGCTCGCCGAGCGAGTATTCTAGCAAGAGCGTGTTGTTTTCGAGCTGTCGCTGAATTTCCGTCGCGGTAAGAATCTGCGGTTGCGTCAGAGTTGCATATCTTGGACTACTCGTAATGATCTGCTCTTTGATCCGGTCAGATTGATCGATTAGCTCAACGAGCTCGTTGGCAATAGCCTTCGCCGACGTTTGGTCGTGCGTTGTGCTCCGCAGTTGGATTTGGAACGCGGATTTAGCGCGAATCTTCTCCTCAACTTCACGTTGTCGTCCCAGCAAAACTTCGCTCGCCCCTTCAGTAACGTTTGCTCGCGCTTCAATCAGCGTATCCATCAAGTTTCGTGCGCGCGATCTCTCACTTGCCTCCAGTGCGCCCGCCAAGAAAGCAGCGGACTGGGTCTGTCGATAAAGCTTCATGTTGAGATCGACATTCAGTTCGTAATAGTTCTGTTGCGTGGCGAAGTACAAAGTACGCAAATGATAACTGGAAACCTTGATGCGCATCGATTCGATGAGCTTGGTCGCTTCTTCGTTTGATTGCAGGGCACCCTTAAGGTCGTTCCGATCACGCTGAATCAGACCAATGTTATTAAGCGTGGCAGCCTCTCCGTGCCGATCTGTCAGCGCTTTAAACTGAGTGAGTGCGAGATTGAACTGCTCTAAGGCGTCGGGTTCCCGGCCAAGCGACGCAAGCGTTTCTCCCATTTTCTGACGGGTAATAGCTTCACCGCGCTTGTCTCCGACATCGGCCTGGATCGCGAGCGCTTGCCGATAAACCTCCAGAGCCCGGGCCAGACTACCTTGAAGCGCAAAAACCGTCCCCATGTTTGCGAGTATATAGGCTATTTTTGGACGATTAGACGTTGCCGCGCGCGCGCTCTCGAAGTAAGAGAGAGACTGGGGCAGATCGCCTTTCATTAAATAACTCTGTCCCAAGTGTAATAAGAGGCTCGCCTTAAGATCGGAATCCGGCTGGGCCAATGAATCTATGACGCTGAGCGCTTCGTTGTAATCCTGATCCGCGTTTTTCAGATCACCCAGCACTGCATGAAGCTCGCCTCTGTTGTCGAGAGTGGCCGCCCGGCGAGGGCTATTTTTGCCAAAGCGCGCCAGGGCCTCGTTGTACTCCTCCAGAGCGTCGTTCCAGTCGCCCAACTTGTCGTTCGCCAGCGCAAGACTATTGAAGGCATTGGCTAATCCCTGCTCAATTCTTTGCTGCTGTTCCGGTTGCTGTTTCTGGTCCGCCAGCGGCTTCTGTTTGAACTCTCTGTCTAATTCCTGCCAAGCCGCGAGCGCACTCATAAACCGCTCTCGAGCACTGAACGTATCGCCTAGCTTGTCATCAATTATTCCCAACGTGTTTAGGAGATTGATCTCTCCGGTTCGAAAATGCTCCGCCTGCCTCAATGGCAGCGCCTTCTCAGCATTTTCGCGTGCGAGATGAAGTTGGCCCATCTTCCCGTAGGCTCTGGCAAGATTGTTTAGCGCACTGCCTTGGCCGCGCAGATCACCATGAGCCTCGAAAAGGGACAAGGCCTGGTTAAGCGGCGCGATCGCTTTTTCAGTTTCCTTGCTATCAGCGTAGAGCGAGCCAAGATCGTTCCAAGCTGCCGCCTTTAATCGCCAGTCGTTTTGGTCCATGTGCTGATCGAGAATCCTCAGACTTAGATTGAAGCACTTGACGGCTTCGTCTTGATTGGCGGATTTGCGGTAAGCCTGCCCCAGCCCATACTGTGTCAAGGCCTCCCAGTGATAATCCTGGACGGCCTGCCAATACGAGACCGCCTTCTCATAATCATCTATCGCCAACTTGCCTGCGCCGGCGTCATTATTTCGGCTGCCCTCGGCGAACGCTCTTTCCGCGTCCACGCGGGCCTTGTCCTCGGGCCGGGAGTCACGCAACTCTTCGATGCTGACATCGAATGACCCGGCATTGGCCCACTCTTCGGTCGAGCGCACTTCCAGCCGGTAATCGCCGGCTGCCGTGGTTATGGCTGAAACCTCGATCGGTCCTTGCCCGCCGCTGGGATTGTCCATGACGGTGAGCGTCTGACCGTTGGCATCAGAGAGCGTTGCCGTAAGGATGATGCTATGTTGCTGGACGAGCAACCGGAGGTATTGACCCGAGGCGACGGGAATGTTGAAAGTCCGAGCTTCACCACCGTTGATCTCGCGCGTCTTGCTTTCATCTAATCTAAGCAGCTCAGATCGCCGCGTGTCTTGAGTCTCGACCCCGACCGGTTCGAGGCGTGTGACTCTTTGTGAGAGATGTCTCAAGGATGCGTCGCGGAGTTGAATCCCCCATGAAGTAGGAACAACTAGTAGAAGCAGCGCAGAAGCAAGAACCAAGTTCGCCTGTCTGAAGACGACGGTGAAAAGGGAAGATCCAAGGAGGTGATGCACGTACATGATGATGGCTCGGTAGTGAGTGGCAGTTGGAGCAAGGTCGTACAGTTGCCACGTCTCACACCTCAAGGTCTCTCCAACCCGTCAGGTCGATGAGGTCGTCTCGAGTTGTAAACCTGCTGATTCAACAACCAACTAACGGCTATTTGGCCAGTTGACTTATGGCATCTCAAATCTGCCGCAATTGTATCGCGAAACGCCTCAGACCGCAGGGTGTCTGAAAAGTACGAAACGGTAACTAGTATTCGGCGACCCGCTACGGCTTGGTAGCTACCCAGGTGCCGTCTTCCTGGCCCGGCGTAAGAGCAGCAGATTTGACACTCGCCTTCTTCTTCTTTAGTGCTGTCTTTGGAACCGGGCGCTTAGTTCCGACCATCACGAGGACATTATGCGCTGAATCCTCGGCGACCAAAGATCCTTCATAGTGGTGCTTCTTGAGTACGGAAAAATCATGCTCAAAGACCACCGCGAAGGACGACCCGGTGGGAATGATACTTCCCGTAATCGCTTTGCCGAGATGGGTCCCCGTAATCTGACGGGTTGTCTCGTCGACGCTATCGATTACGATGTCGTCGTCTTCAACGATAATACTCTTTTGCGGCGGCGGCCCGGGCAACTTAACGACGACATAAGAATGCCAGGTACCTAGTAGTTTGTGTGGCATTTGAAATTTTCCTCCTGACTGAACGTTGGGTTTTCTACGTTGATATTATGGACCGTGCTCGCACTAGCCGCGCGGTTAACAACTGGTTTTGCGACAGTCCTCGTGAACAGGCTTGTTTTTCATTTCGGTGCGACTCTCCTCGATAATGGCGACGAGACGCTTCAACCAAATGTCTCCCCGATAAATCGTTGTCTGGCAAACTCGTCAATTCAAGTAAAGCTCAAGGGCGGTCAGGTTACTAGTAGAGATAGCTCTTGAAACCACGTCGTGTCGTTGACATCGACGGCGAAGACGGTCAGCTCCTGCAATCCGATTGAAGCCGGACGATAAAAGAGTTGATCGTTCTGAAACGACACTTGTCCGCATGATGAGAAGAACTTGTATGAGACCTCCCGGTCTAAGGGATTAGGGACTGCTGCTTTCAAAGGAACTTCGTCATTCACATGAAACTCATCGGCACAAAGAGAGAATAGGTCGATCTTGTAGAATCCGCGTGAATTTTGATAATCGGGCTTAACCTGAAGATTGATGTCGAATTGATGGGCAAACTCACTCACGCCCGCCAGTTCCGGACCAACGTTTCGAATCAGAATGACGAAGTTGCCGCGCGCGAATAAGAGGATCATCTCCTGAGGACCGGCAAAGGCCACGTCGCCGATAGGAACCGCCTGCTGATCTTCAATCGTGAAGTGTTCTTGTCGTTTCATGTGGGTTAACTGAATCCCGCCCAGCAGTCTTAGCAGGAAGGCAGATGCGGCTGCAGCGGAGTTACACTTGTAAGCATTTACCCGGAGGACAGCCCTATTAGTTTTTTTCACGCCTCGCCAGAATGACTCGAGGGCTGCCGGCAAACCATCTTCTGTTTTCAGCCAGCGAATCCGAAAAGGTTGCCATCCGGGGATCTTAGTGCTACTCAGCAGGTGCTTATGAATAAAGAGATGTTGCTCGGCCCTTTCAACGTTTTCCCAGGTCTTAAAATCATAGAGCTCTAACAGAGCATTCCGCAGCTCTCGACTGATTATCCGTGTTATTAGTACTGGCGCCCCGATGATCCTACGCAAGCGAGTGGTCGGGTTGGCTGCACAACGCGCTCCTTGAGGGGTGGGCGCCGCGAGTCTAAAGTGATATTGCATCTCTGTGGGACCACCCAGACGCAGATTGACGGCCAAAAGAGGCCTAGCAGGAGGTTGCTGCGTTGGATCTGAATCGCCGTCAACTCTAAGGCAGGCATCGAACAGCGGATCGTTTTTCGTGCATCCGTCATTCCATGCCACATCATGAAACAGAAACTGATCCGGAATCCAACTAGGCGGACCAATCTTTTGGATCGGATTGGTAACAAAGTTATAGCCCATTTCGGATTGCCAGAGATCGCAACCGACTATGTTGGAAAAGCTGGAGACGACCGTCGCACAGTCAGTACAGTTTACAAACTTCCCATTACCTTCCTCACCCCGTAAGCGTTCGAGGAACCGCGAACAGTCGAAGTTAATGGTATCTGGAAATGTGTAATGCGACGATCCTGATCCTGGACCATCATATTCTAATATCGTCGCTCCAAGCTCGTAGACCTTGCGGGTTACCCGTGTTGCCGCCTCATCTGGCAGTTGGGACGACGCCGCCCAGTGGCAGGCATAGTCCAAAACCTCGGTCCACGGTTGCTGCGTATTCGAGCTATCGGATGAGTTAGGCTGCCATGGCCGTGTTGGCATCTTTAGAACCGTGTAGATTCTGTGCTGGGTAGGATTTGAAGTCGCAAAGTCCGTCCACTTGTGCGAGTCGAGGGAGAACTGCCAGCACCAGATTATGTCGCTTACGCTGACTCCGGCTTTGCTGATTGTTACATCTTTGAGTTTGAATTCGACAAACTCTGACTGACCCTGGGTGAGCGGGACGTCCGTCATCAAAACTTTGCCAAGAACGTTGACTGACAAGACGCGACGCAAAAATGGGCGGAGGAGCTTGAGCGCGAACCTGCTGAAGCGGCCGCCATGTCCTGACCTTAAGGGATTCAGACGCCCATCGAGCGCCCGCACCGATACCTTGGTGACCGTCTTGTCAGTGCATGTGAATTTCGCCCTGATCGTGATTGCGTTCTGAGCTATTTCGTCCCGCGCATAGGCAGCTGGCGAGTCTTCCGGTGTTATGCTGATGCCCCTTCGCCATTCAGGTAAAGTCACCGGCTCGGTTTCGTTCCGGCGAATATTGAACGCGTCCCTCGTCGCTGAGTTAGGATCATGATTGAATTTGATGGCTTCGAGGATTACGTCCATGGGCAGCTTCCTTGAGTTGTGTGACGCGAGATCGTCGGGAACCGAAGTTCCTGCACAACTGTTCAGCCTGAACAGCAGGGGAGACAGTAACCAATTATTTGAGAGCCCGATCGCTTTGGTTCATTGTGCGGATCCTGCTTTCGCCAAGGATCAGTCTCAAATTAGCGCCGAACTTCCCTCTTCATCGATAGGTGGCATTTGAGCGCAAAACGTTTCGTGCCATCGGCCCGAGGAACGATTCACGCGGATCAGCCCAACCGTGTTTGAATCGAGTGTAAAGACAAGCTCAAGGCTTAGTGATAATCCAGTCCCCCCTCATTTTCGGCAAAGCTACCTGAGACACGATTTGACTCGGAACGTTTGTGACTATGATGGCTTTGCCGGTCGCCGGTCACGAAAAAGCGTCCTTCGATTCTGTCGACTGCCATTAGAATCCCGTTGTAGTGGGCAACACGACCATCACCGAGCGGCATTTGAATCTCGATTCTGTCGGGATAAGACATGATGTATCCGGTAAACGGTCCGCCGCGGAAAGAATGTACCAGGCTGACTCTATTGGCGCTCGCAGTCAGGACATCGCTGATATCGATGGTGCCATCGCTAACTTCGCCGGACGCGTAGATTATGGGCGAAGACCAATGCCCCGAGAAATCTATTCTCAGCAGTATCGCTGCGAGTGTTCGACGGGTTCGTGGCTTCGGTTGCTCGTTCACATAGAACCAAACCAAACGACGTTATGAATATGAGTTCGATGCTTTGCGGCACTTAGTGTAACCATCGATCCCTCCCGTGAATTTGTGATCGGCGCGACGAGGCGTTCGCGGAAGGGCAGAGTTGCCCTGGGGTTGGAGCTGCCGATTTGACGGAGGCAGGTTGCACCAACGATAAAACAGGTCTCGATTGTGCGCCGGATTATAGCTTCGCTAAAATGTTTGTCAATATTAACTACGCCCGCCTCCCCTAAGTATTAGTGGCGGCTAGTTGAAAAACATTTCATAGCGCAACGCCTTGGTTAATCGAAAAATATTTTTGCGGACGCCGCAAACCGCGTAAGTGAACGCCATGGAGATTTGGCAGGAACGTTCTCTTATTACTTACCCTGCCCTCGAGGTTTACTTAGGGCGCATCAGAATCACAAAGCGGATCTGGAAGGGGCGCCGCGGTAAGCCTAGCGGCTACAGTTTTATATAGAGACTTTATCGAGCGTGCGATGATGAAAGCCCGCACACACCACGCGTCCATTAAACGTCCAATAAGGATCCCTGTGAGTCCCTCAGGTGCGGTAGAGTACTATCGATGCCGCGAAATTACAAAGGATTACAGTGAATCGCGTCTCTTTCACGGCGGTAACACGGGTGCGATTCTCGCCTTGACTCGGCGTCGTTTTGACTACCCCAAATCTCCGCTCACTTGCGGCGGAAACATGGGACAGGAATACGCGCGTATAAGCCGAAATAGGATCATGCAGATTCACTCCTTGCAGCCGCAACCCGTAATAAACTAAGTTAGTTGCAAATTAGGAGAAATTGGATCAGAGGATGGGGCGGCATTCATAACCCCAAGGTCGGCGGTTCGATCCCGCCCCCCGTTACCAACCTATCAATCAGTTACAGCGATCTAATCAGCAACGTGTCTTTCATTCGTCGGGGGAAATCCATTTGCCGAACGAGAGTTCATTACCAACAAGGGGTGAAGGAGTGTTGCGGATTGTTTTGAGGGCGCTACGATTGCTTTGGCGGCGGCCACGAAGAGCCTGGCTAATGGCGCGAATGGCGGTTTGGGTGCTCATTCTTTCCGTGGTCGTCAGGATTTGGTCGCTGCCTCGGGCTCTGCGTCTAATTTCAATTCAAGGTACGTCGGCTGGCCCGATTACGGATGACCTGGAACTTCCGATAGCGATCGATGCGATTCTAGGCGCCAATGTTTCCGTCTTTAAACCCATCTGCTGGAAGCGGGCTGCCGTCCTCCACCGCTACATTGGCTTACGCGGTCTCGAGAGCACCATA
>Ga0137401_10000002_pt1 | contig 71807 bp, 62 predicted proteins | sample CZOMad1_1_16fung_FD_108286 | JGI IMG/M metagenome (GOLD analysis project Ga0137401, IMG submission 108286) | Vadose zone soil fungal communities from Angelo Coast Range Reserve, California, USA - CZOMad1_1_16fungal (Illumina Assembly) | ecosystem: Environmental > Terrestrial > Soil > Vadose...
CCTGTGAGTTCCAATTAGAACGGGATCGAGAGCACCCTCCAATATAACACCGGTTTTCCGCTCGTCTCTCGCGGGTCTACTGCGGGTCTCCCGCTCGTAAGTCGCGAATCAGCTGACACCACCTGCTGACCGCTACCGTAGCTCGCGGGCGCTCCCGGGTTGACCAGTTGGTATTTACGGGGCGCCGTAAAGACCTTGTGAAGAATGCTTGAATTGGAGCCTTCTTCAATGGCCGGGCGAGGAGGGATCGCTTGCGGCGCCGCTTTGGGGACATTCGTAAACTCCTGGGCAAAAGCCCCGCCTGCGCTTAGACCAAGAAGGACCAAGGCAGATAACAGTTTCTTCATATATAGTTCTCCCTACGCCTAGAAGGTAAAACGGAATCGACGGCTGCAAAAGCAAATATTTCGAGAATCAATTTCGGATTTCGGACTCCGTATTTCGCATTTTTGCAATTGTTTATTCCCCTTTCGCCCAACTTGGCAGATGATACCCGCGCTGAGCTAACTCGCCGACTGAGTAAGAAATAATCTTCGGGGAGCCAGAGACAGTTCGCTTGGGCCCGAAAAAAAAGTCGAATGTCGCTTTCTGATCCGGATCATCGCGATCAAGGGCACCGGCCCCTTGCTGAACAAGCTTGCCACTGTCCACGAAATAGTATTCCAGATCGCTGATCATATTCGATTGATCGCGGTCCTGATTGTCTAATTCGAGGCTATACGCCTGAACTAAACCGTTGCGGTGCAGGGCTGGAATTGGGCCAACATAAATTCCTGCGAAATCAATGAGGATGTCAGAATCAGTGATTCGCTGGTAACCTCCTTCCGCTGGAGCATAAGCGATCCAGAGCCAAGTGTTCGGCCCCGATTTCCGATACCAGGTTCCGACAAAAACAATCGGCTTTCCGTTTCCGTCTATGTCCACTTCCACCCGTTTAAGAACCAATAATCGACCGGCGTTCTCGACGCGATCAGGCACATTCATCGACAAGTAGTCTGCGATAGGATCCGCAATAACTTGGCCCGCTCTTGCGCTGCTTAGAGCAAAGCCGATGATGAACAGAACCAGACGCCACATGGTTTGCGAATAGATTCGTGATCCGGCCGGTTGTCTACCGGCCCTTCAGGAATAACGTCGAGAACGCCGTTATCGCCGACAACGCCGGTCGCGACCGCGCGCGTGGTGGCGCGGGAATCCCGAGGCAAGCGAAGGCGGATCCATTTGTGGTTGCCAAACCCGGACCGGATCGGCTGACTGCGAATGGACATTACGCCAAACCGATAGGCATAATGTACCGATGGCGACTGCGTTTTGCGGACATTTGCAGAGTCGGCAGCTCCGCTCCGACCATGGATGGCTTCTCAATCAAATGCCCAGCGGGACAGTCGCCTCTGCCAATCCTGGCGGATCCATTCGTGTTCATTCGCGTCCATTCGTGGTTTCATTCGTATCCAAACGCGTGCATTCGTGGTTTGATGAAATCTTCCACCGAGCGTTTCAGTGATCGGGTAGAACAGTATGACCGATATCGCCCGCGCTATCCAAACGCGTTGCTGGATTTCCTGGTAAGCAAGACGCCGGTCCCGGCGACTATCGCTGACATCGGATCAGGAACCGGGATTCTTTCCGGCCAACTCCTCCAATTCGGTTACCAAGTCATGGCAGTCGAACCAAATAAACCGATGCGCGAAGCGGCCGAGGCCCGGCTATCCGAGGACCAAGCGTTTCATAGCGTCGATGGCACCGCAGAAAACACGACGTTGCCTTCATTTTCGGTCGACGCAGTCACCTGCGCTCAATCTTTTCATTGGTTCGATCGAGCGAAATGTCGAACCGAATTCGATCGGATCCTTCGTCCAAAAGGTCTCATCGCATTGATTTGGAACGATCGCTCTCGGCAAGATCCATTGATGGAGCAATACGATGAACTACTCATCAGATTCGTTCCCGAATATCCTAATTGCGCGCACCGCAGAGTTTCTCCGGCGGGTATCGTGGAATTTTTCGCGAACGGTTCGTTCGAGCTCTTCACGTTTCCAAACCATCAATTTCTGACGCGAGACGAATTCCTGGGACGGCTTGTTTCTTCCTCGTATGTACCGCTCGCCGGAGAGCCGGGCCACAAAGAGTTGATCGAAGCGTGCAACGCCCTCTTCGATCAGTTCGCTGTGAACGGATCCATCCGGTTTCTCTATGAGACGCAGATTTATCTCGGGCGCTAGATCGTGGTGCGGCTGGTTGTCCTCCTGGTCCTCGTGGCATATCGGCACAACGCAAGATCGGCAGCGGGCCCGCGATCCGAGACTTGTCATTTGCTATTTGTCATTATTCGGCGACAGCCGAAGAAATGCGCGTCTTCGACAGTCCCGCTTTGGCAGCCCCGCAAGTTCAGCTTTTCTCCAATGGCCGTTATCACCTTACCATCAGTACCGCGGGCGGCGGATACAGTCGCTGGCGTGATCTGGCAGTCACGCGTTGGCGTGAAGATGCCACGCGCGATTGCTGGGGAGCTTTCATTTATGTGCGCGATATCGCGTCCGGAGAATTCTGGTCCGCTGCTTATCAGCCGGCTTTGCGTTCGGCTGAAGGTTATCAAGTGACCTTTACGGAAGCCAAGGCTGAGTTTCGCCAACGCCGAGGCGACCTGGAAATCCACACGGAAATCTGTGTGTCTCCGGAAGACGACGTGGAAGTACGACGGGTTTCTCTGACGAATCATTCCGGCGCGCATCGTTCGTTCGAGCTGACAAGTTACGCTGAGATTGTGCTCGCAATTCCTTGGGCGGATCTGGCCCATCCGGTCTTCAGCAATCTCTTCGTGCAGACTGAGTTCCTGCGAGAACGCAGCGCCATCCTCTGTACCCGGCGCCCCCGCTCCGAAACAGAAGAACGGCCGTGGCTCTTGCATTTGATGGTGACCGAAGAAAGTGGCCAGATCTCCTGCGAAACGGATCGCGCCAGGTTTATTGGACGCGGCCGATCCGCCGCCGATCCGGCCGCAATGCGGAACATTTCGCCACTTTCCAATACGGTCGGTTCCGTCTTGGACCCGATCGCCTCGCTTCGAGGAACGTTCGCTCTCGCTCCCAATGAAACTCTCCGTGTCGCTTTTGTTCTTGGTGCAACGGAGAGTCGCGATGCCGCGTCGGCTCTTATCGAAAAATACCAGAAACCCAGTGCGGTAGACCGGTCATTCGATCTCGCCGGGACCCGCACTGAGGCTACTTTGCGCCAGCTCGGCATTACCGAAACAGAGGCCGAAATTTATGCACAGCTGGCCGGCGCTCTGATTTACGTCGATCCAGTTCGCCGAGCGGATTCCAACCTCCTGCTTCAGAACCAGCGCGGACAGAACGGACTCTGGAGCTATGGCATCTCCGGAAACCTCCCGATCGTTCTGCTGCGGATCAGGGATGCGAACAAAATAGAAATCGTAACGCAACTGATTCAGGCGCACTCATACTGGCGAAGCAAAGCGCTGGCAGTGGATCTGCTCATCTTGATCGAGGACGCTTCGGAATCGCGCCAATTCCTCTACAACGAAATCATTGGCTTGATTGCACTTGGACGCGCACCTGGGATACTGGACAAGCCCGCGGGAATTTTTGTTCGACACCGGACGCAAATCCCGGAAGAAGATCAGACGCTGCTGGCAGCGGCGGCCCGCATCGTCCTGACCGATCGAGACGGAACGTTGGCAGAACAATTGAATCGGCGGGAGAGTGACACCTCGATCGCGGAGCTGAGACCGGCACAGCCCACCTTCCCTAGCGGGTCCATCACGCTCGCACCGCGCGAGCTGGTTTTTCAGAACGGGCTTGGCGGCTTCACCCCCGATGGATGCGAGTACGTGATAACATTGGAATCGGAGCAAACGACGCCGGCCCCTTGGGTGAATGTGATTGCCAATCCGTACTTTGGAACCGTCATATCTGAGAGTGGAGGCGCGTATACTTGGTCACAGAATTCTCACGAGCTTCGGCTAACACCTTGGAACAATGATCCAGTAACAGATGCCACCGGGGAAAGTTTTTACCTCAGGGACGAGCAAAGCGGAGATGTCTGGTCACCCACCCCTGGGCCGGCGCGCGGCGCGACCCCTTACGTGATTCGGCATGGTTTTGGTTTTTCCGCATTTGAGCATACCGAAAATGGCATTATTTCGGAACTGACAGTTTATGTTGCTATTGATGTACCGATAAAGTTCGCAGCGCTAACATTGCGCAACGTTTCCGGTCGTGCACGACGGATATCCGTAACTGGGTACTGGGAATGGGTGTTTGGTGATCTGCGCCAAAATGGTTTACTTCACGTGCAAACCGAAGTGGAAGCCAACAGTGGAGCGTTACTGGCACGTAACCCTTATAACGCCGAATTTTCCGAATGGATCGCATTCGTTGACGTCGATGCTCCGACGCGAACCTTAACCGGAGATCGGAAGGAATTTCTTGGCCGAAACGGTGACCCATCGTGCCCGGCAGCGCTGAAGCGAGAACATCTCTCCGGCAAAACTGGAGCCGGTTTGGATCCGTGTGGAGCGATGCAAATCACTCTTGATCTGCCGGACGGCCAGGAACGAGAAACCTGTTTTCGTCTGGGCGCTGGCCGCGGCCTAGCGGAGGTGCAAGATCTGATTCAGCGCTTTCGGGGAGCACAGGCTAGCGGGACAGCGCTTGAAGCCGTTCGGCAATATTGGAAGCAAACGCTTGGCACAGTTCAGGTCGAAACTCCCGATCCATCGGTAAACCTGATTGCCAACGGTTGGCTGTTCTACCAGACGTTGAGCTGCCGGCTCTGGGGTCGAACCGGTTTTTATCAGTCTGGTGGTGCATTCGGGTTTCGCGACCAACTACAAGATGTAATGGCGCTGGTGCATGCCGAACCGGCCCTTACGCGAGAGCATCTTCTGCGCTCGGCAGCGCATCAATTCCGCGAGGGCGATGTCTTGCACTGGTGGCATCCTCCGGCTGGACGCGGAGTGCGCACGCATACTTCCGATGACTATTTGTGGCTCCCATATGTCACCTGTCGCTACGTCTCGGCGGTTGGCGATACCGCTGTTCTTGACGAAAGGGTTCCGTTTTTAGAAGGCCGGCCCCTCAAACCAGAGGAAGAATCTTATTATGATTTGCCAAAGCGCTCCGAAGAATCAGGTACACTCTATGAGCATTGCGTGCGCTCTATTGAAAATGGCCTGAAATTCGGTGTACATGGTCTGCCGTTGATCGGGAGCTGCGACTGGAACGACGGAATGAACCTCGTCGGAAATGAAGGAAAGGGTGAAAGTGTCTGGCTCGCCTTCTTCCTTTACGACGTGCTCACGCGATTCGCCGAGCTGGCTCGTAGCCGCAACGACATCTCCTTTGCCGACCGTTGCCTATCTCAAGCAAAGCAACTGCAAGCAAACGTTGAGGAGCAAGGCTGGGACGGCGAATGGTATCGGCGCGCGTACTTCGATAACGGCGAACCGCTCGGTTCTCATATCAACTTGGAATGCCAAATTGATTCTTTGCCACAAAGCTGGTCGGTTATCAGCGGCGCCGGGCATCGGGAACGTGCTCGTCAGGCCATGCAGGCGGTAGACCAGCGCCTAGTCCGCCCAGAAAAAGGGCTGATTCAGCTGTTCGATCCGCCTTTTGACAAATCGGACCTTCATCCTGGCTACATCAAAGGCTATGTCCCGGGGGTCCGAGAGAATGGCGGCCAATATACGCATGCTGCGATTTGGACCGTCATGGCGTTCGCGCTGCTCGGCGACCACGAACGCGCTTGGGAACTGGTTGGATTACTCAATCCGGTCAACCACGCAACCACACCTGCCGCCGCCTCCGTTTACAAGATCGAGCCCTATGTCATCGCAGCCGACGTTTACGCCGTCGCGCCGCATACCGGCCGGGGCGGCTGGACCTGGTACACCGGTTCGGCCGGCTGGATGTATCGGCTCCTGATCGAGACGCTGCTGGGCTTGAACCGGGAAGGAAATCGATTGCGTCTCACACCGCGCCTCCCAAAGAGCTGGACTACGTGCAAAATTCATTATCGCTTTCGGCAAACGCCTTATCATATCAGCATGTCCAGACCGTGCGATCGTTCGCCTGATTCCGTTCAGGCAACTCTCGATGGGAAGGAACTAACCGATTTGACGGTTCCGCTAGTGGATGACGGCCAAGAGCACAACGTTGAGGTGCGCCTGGCGGGGAACCAATAGCACAGGGCTTCCTTCAGAGGCCTATCTCGGTAGATAAATGCGGCCATTCTTAGCATTGAGATCTGGCCGCTCTATCCGTCCTCGCCTCGATAGGACGAGACTGGCCGAACCGAGCTTAGACAATCTCTACCGCTGATCGATCGGGACAAACTTTCTGCCGACCGGCTCACCGACGTACTTGCTCAGCGGCCGGTACAGTCGGTTGTCGGCCAGTTGTTCGAGGATGTGCGCGGCCCAACCAGCCGTGCGCGAGATCGCAAAAATCGCGGTAAAGAGGTCAGTCGGCATCCCGAGCGAGTAATAGACGGTGGCAGAGTAGAAATCAACGTTTGCGTAAAGACCCCGCTTCTCTTTCATCAATGCGGCAATTCGCTCGGACATTTCAATCCACTTCGGTTCGCCCAGCTCCCGGCTCAATTCGACTCCGACGCGGCGAAGATGCGGCGCACGCGGGTCCAAGACTTTGTAGACCCGATGGCCGATGCCCATGATCTTTTTCTTTTCGGCCAGCATCTTTTCCACGTAAGCATCGACCCTATCGACCGAACCGATTTGTTGCAGCATGTGGATTACCCCTTCGTTCGCCCCGCCGTGAAGCGGGCCTTTCAGGGTCGCAATCGCCGCGGTTATGGCTGAATACATGTCGGTCAGCGTCGAAATTGTTACCCGTGCGCTGAAAGTCGAAGCGTTCATTCCATGCTCGGCATGGAGGACATAGGCCAAATCTAGTGTTTCGACTTTTTTCGGGGATGGATCCTGGCCATCCAGCAGGTAAAGGAAATGAGCGGCCTCGCCTAAGTCGGAACGGACTTCGGGAAGATTAAGGCCGTTCCTGGCCCGGTGAAAATAAGCGATGATCACGCCAACTTTGGCCAGCACGCTGATGGCCCGGCGCCGGTTCGCGTCCAACGTATCGTCCAGAACCAGAGAGGGATCGTGTAGGCCAAGCATCGATACTGCGGTCCGCAGCACGTCGATCGGTAATGCCGTCTTCGGCGTGGTCCGAAGGAATTGGATTATTTGATCCGGAAGTTTTCTTTCCGTAGCTAATGCCTGTTTCAGCTCGGCCAATTCTGCCCGATTCGGGAGCCGATTGTTCCAGAGGAGCAAAACGACTTCCTCAAAAGAGGCTTTCGCGGCCAGCTCGTTAATATCGAAGCCACAGTAGATAAGTTGGCCTTCCTGGCCCCGGACATCTCCCAGCCGAGTCTCGTTCGCAACTACCCCTTCCAAGCCTTTTGCAAAATCAGACATAAATTACCCTTTGGCTATCTTAATCAGTGTCTCACCGATTGTCGCCGGAGTATCTGCTATGGTAATGCCGGCCGCGCGTAACGCTTCGATCTTTCCCGCCGCGGTACCTTTCCCTCCAGCAACAATCGCTCCAGCATGACCCATACGCCGCCCGGGCGGAGCCGTTACGCCAGCGATGAACGCACAGACCGGTTTTTTCAAATGTGTCTTGATCCAAGCCGCCGCTTCTTCTTCCCCGGTGCCACCGATTTCTCCAATCAGGACCAACGATTCTGTCTCAGGATCTTCGGCGAACATTTTCACCGCGTCCAGATGAGAAGTCCCATTGATCGGATCGCCGCCGACTCCGAGGCAGGTCGATTGCCCGTACCCTCGCTGGGTTAGCTGCCAGACCGCTTCGTATGTCAGTGTACCTGAACGAGAAACGACGCCGACGCTTCCTCGTTTATGTATATATCCCGGCATGATGCCGATCTTGCATTCGCCCGGCGTGATAATACCAGGGCAATTCGGGCCGATGAGACGACTGGGACTTTCCGCCAGCACTGCCTTTACTCGCATCATGTCGATGACCGGGATTCCTTCCGTGATACAAACAATCAGCTCAACCCCGGCATCGGAGGCCTCCAGGATCGCATCGGCCGCGAACGGCGCAGGGACGAAGATCATGCTTGCGTTGCATCCGGTCTGTTTTCGCGCCTCGGTGACCGTATCGAAGATTGGAATCTTACCATCGAACAACTGCCCGCCTTTTCCTGGCGTGACTCCTGCCACGACATGCGTGCCGTAGTCCAGGCATCCGCGGGCGTGGAATGCTCCAGAACTACCGGTTATGCCTTGAACCAGGAGGCGCGTATTTTTATTAACCAGAATAGACATGGGAAATGTTAGAGCACCTGTGGATGTCGTTTATGGATTGTAATCTTGTTGCCATCCGGATCGGCGATCACCGCCATCCGGCAAACCGGAGTTTCCATCGCTTCGACATCAAAGGGAATACTTCTGGCTTTGAGCTCAGCGATAGCAGAATCGAACTCTTCTACTTCGAGTCCAACACTTGGTCCATCCGCTGACGGATTCCACTGGCCCGGCGGCATCATGGTCACAGCAAAAGTGTTGGCGCCCAGGTCGTACTCGATCCAGGCGTACGATTCACCCGTGAATTCGCGACTGGGTTCCAGACCCAAAACTCCTTCGTAAAACCCGCGCGACCGCTCAATGTCGACCACCGGATAAGCAACAAAGGCAATCTCGGATATTTTCATCAGTACCCCTTTGCCGCTGCCACCACCAACTGTGCAGCTTCCGCCAGGTTGCCCGCCGCACGGATCGGCAGCTTAGATTCCTGGAGCAGCTTTTTCCCTTGCTCGACGTTGGTACCTTCCAATCGCACCACGAGCGGTACCGGCAACGAAACTGCTTTGACCGCATTGATGATTCCCTGGGCAATGACGTCACATTTCATGATCCCGCCGAAGATATTGACCAGGATCGCTCGCACGTTTTTGTCGGATACCAGGATCTTGAATGCTTCGGTCACCTGCGATTCACTCGCTCCGCCGCCGACGTCCAGGAAGTTAGCTGGTTCTCCTCCCGCGTACTTAATGATATCCATCGTCGCCATTGCCAACCCTGCGCCGTTGACCAAGCAGGCAATGTTACCCTCTAAACCAATGTAATTAAGATTGAACTTTGAGGCCTCAACTTCGCGCGGATCTTCTTCCGCGATGTCTCGCATCTCGATAATCTCAGGATGCCGGAACAATCCGTTGTCGTCGAAGTTGAACTTTGCATCGAGCGCCACTACCTCGCCGCCCTTGGTCAAAGCCAATGGATTGATCTCCACCATCGAACAATCAAGCGAGATGAAGAGCTTATAAAGGTTACCGAATAGCTTCGATGCGGCCTTGAGTTGGTCCCCGGTGAAACCGAGCTGCCGGGCCAGTTTCAGGCATTGGAAGGGTTGCAGGCCCAGCAATGGATGGACCTTTTCACGGATGATTCTTTCGGGATGCTCTTCGGCCGTCGTTTCAATATCGATACCACCTTCGGTACTCGCGACCACTACCGGAGTGCTCGTCGCCCGATCGATCAGGATGGCCAAATAAGCTTCTCGCTGGATTTCCACCGATTCGGCAACCATCACTTTGCGAACAACCCGCCCGTCCGGACCGGTCTGGTGCGTGATGAGCGTATAACCCAACATATTCCGCGCCAGTTCCGCCGCTTCGGCCGGCGACGAACAGAGATGAACTCCGCCCTTGAATCCATGCCTAAATACTCCCTTGCCGCGGCCACCGGCATGAATCTGCGCTTTAACCACTAAATTGGAAGTCTTGAGATCGCGTGCCACCTTTTCTGCTTCCTCCGGAGTCTCGGCGGGCGCTCCGGGCGGGGTGGCAATGCCAAAACGTGCGAAAAGCTGTTTCGCCTGGTATTCGTGAATATTCATGTGCGAAAGAAGTGCCGGGGGAGGCAACTCGTGCGTACATAGGTCTGGCCGAGAATGCCGTCAACCCTGGAGAAAGCGCAGAGGACAAATAACAGAAATTAAATTGCCGGGAAACAGCGGAAACAATCGATGGATCAGGTCGATAAGCTGCTGCTCTGATGGCCTTCCCGCTCCAGTGAAAGGGCGTAGTCTTGGAAACCGAGTGGAATTGAAACCAGCTCGGCAAACCGGTCGCGAACTTCTAAATCCCAAATTCTAGACTCTGGATTCTGCTTTTATGTCTTTACGTAGCGTTGTATGAGGTCAGCTCTGCATATATTACTCGATGTTAGTCGCGCTACCTGGACTGATTGACCGGATACGAGCACTCGGTCTTAACGAATCACAGTTTGAGGAATCTTTTGCCCGGTCGGCCGGGCCCGGCGGCCAGAATGTGAATAAGGTTTCGACGGCGGTGACACTTCGCCACCTTCCGACTGGAACAAGCGTCACAGCGCGCGAATCACGTTCCCAACATCAGAATCGAAGGATTGCGGCACTGCGCTTAGTAGCGCTTCTGGAACGAAGCGTTGCCAATCAACGAGCGCAACGAAAGGCTGCCAGGGAGAAACTTCGGAGACAACATTCGCCGCGACCGGCCGCATTAAAACGCAGGCTACGCGAAACCAAAGAGCGACGCGCGACGGTTAAACAAAACCGAAGAAATTTGCGAGTGGAAGAGGCGTAGCGAGATGAGTAAACCCGGCGTCCAATTCATTTCCGAAACTTCGGTGAGCGCCCCCCCGCATCCGTCACGAAGGAAGCGTTGCGGGCGGACAACATCCGTTCGACGTACTTTGCTATCAGGTCAAATTCCAGATTTACCCGAGCGCCAGGAGCGAGCCGATGCAGGTTCGTCACTTCCCAGGTGTGCGGAATAATCCAAAGTACAAAGCTTGCCGGGTGAAGTTCAGCGACAGTGAGACTAATGCCGTCGACCGCTACGGAGCCCTTAAATACGACGTACTGCTGAAAGCTGGAGGGAAGCTCGATTTCGATCCGGTGATCGGACCTCTGCTCTTCCACGGTGAGGACGGCGGCTGTCGTGTCGATATGACCCTGAACCAAGTGCCCGTCGAATCGCCCGTTTGCCGTCATGGGTCGCTCCAAGTTCACGAGGTCGCCTGGGCGAACATTGCCCAAATTGGTGCGGTGTAGGGTCTCGCCCAGTACGTCGAACTGTAGCCTCGACTGGTCGACCTCCGTTACGGTCAAACAACAGCCATTCACTGCCAGACTGGCACCCGGAGCGAGTTCCCTGGAGAAAGGCGCCTCAATCTCTAGCCGGAATCCACTCGAGTCGGTTTGCTTGAGCGCATACAGCTTTCCGGTGGCCTCCACAATTCCAGTAAACATCGACAAATCCTAGGAAAGGAGAACCGGGAGCGCAAGTCCGGTACGGACACGCCTTTGCTTACACTTTGCGTCTGGCCAAATTTCATGGAACGTAACCCCGCCCATGGAAACAGTAGTGATTGTTGGTACAGGGTGCGCTGGATTAACAGCCGCGATTTATGCCGCGCGAGCCAACCTGACTCCCCTCGTCCTCGAGGGACGAGAACCTGGTGGTCAATTGACCACGACCACGCTCGTCGAGAATTTCCCCGGATTCCCGGACGGTGTCGACGGACCGCAGCTGATCATGAACATGCATAAACAGGCGGAAAAATTCGGGGCCCGGTTCCGCTACGCCGAACTTGAAGAATTTGAACCCGCCAAACGGTATCATCGAGTGAAGATCGATGGAGAATGGATCGAAACGAGAAGCGTTATTGTCGCTAGCGGCGCTTCCGCCAAATGGTTGGGCTTGGAAAACGAGAAGAAGCTTAAAGGACATGGGCTGACTTCCTGTGCCACCTGCGATGGAGCTTTCTATCGCAACGTGCCGGTTTGTGTCGTTGGGGGCGGTGATACTGCCTGTGAGGAAGCCGTCTTTCTAACCAAATTCGCTTCAGTCGTTTACTTGATCCACCGCCGGGCGACGCTTCGAGCTACTCCGATCATGGCCGACAGAGCGCTACAGAATCCGAAGATCAAGCCGATCTGGAACACAGTTATTACCGAATACAAAACTGATGCGGCCGGAGAAATGGGGGCAGTCAGCCTGAAGAGCATTGAGACTGGTGAGATAAGTTCTTTGGGAGTGAAATGCGTTTTTATCGCGATCGGGCATACGCCCAATACCTCCCCGTTCCGGGACAAGCTCGGGATGGATGCAAACGGCTATCTTATCCACCAGCACGGCTCTCGGACCAATGTCCCTGGCGTTTTCGCAGCGGGCGATGTGGTCGATCCACATTACCGCCAAGCGATTACCGCTGCGGGGCAAGGTTGCATGGCGGCAATGGACGCGGAGCGCTACCTTACCCATCAGGAAGGAGACTAGTGCTTCCGATCCTGCGAGTCGGCCTTTCGATTTCTGATTCGCAAAGATAAGCCCCCAGTAACCGATGAAGATCTGCGATCTCACGCAATTTTATTCGCCCTTTAGCGGCGGCGTGAAGCGTTACCTGGAAGAGAAAAGACGTTATGCAGTAACTGCTGGACACGAACACATCTTAATCGTGCCGGGCAAGCGCACCGAACGCATTGATGAAGAAAAGGCACGAACCTACTCCATAGAGGCACCGCTCGTTTCAAAAACCTCCCGGTACCGTGCACTCTTGAATCTTCGTGCAGTTGAAAACCTGCTGGAGCAAGAGCAGCCCGATATCATCGAATCGAGTGATCCATACCAGCTGGCATGGAAGGCGATTGGGTCCGGGGAAAATTTGAGGATCCCGGTGGTAGGCTTTTATCATTCTCATTTTCCCGAAGCATACCTCCGAACCACTTCAAAGTTCTTCGGCAAAACCGCGACCTTTATCGCTATGGAAACCGCGCGGGTCTACATTCGATCGCTCTACAACCATTTTCGCCGCACCTTCGTTTCTTCCGCTGGATTGGCTCAAGTTCTGCGAGAATGGGGCGTCGATAATGTTGTGCTAAATGAGCTCGGTGTCGACACGGAGGTTTTTCACCGAGGAACGGACAAGTTGGCTACGCGAGGCGAACTGCAGATTCCAAGCAATCGTTTGCTACTTCTTTATGTCGGCCGGTTAGCTTCAGAGAAAAACGTCAAAACACTGTTTCAAGCATTTGAAAACCTGCATCAGCGTAATCCGGGCCGTTTTCATCTGTTAGTAGTCGGCGATGGACCTCAGAGGGACTGTTTGCATGAGCTTCAGAAAGCAACTGAGTCAGTCAGTTGGCAGCGATACTGCTCCGATAAATTGTCGTTGGCGAAGATCTATCGCACTGCAGATCTCTTTGTGCACCCTGGCGTCCAGGAAACCTTTGGCCTCGTCGCTTTGGAGAGCCAAGCGTGCGGAACTCCGGTCGCGGGAATTCGAGGAAGCTACATGGATCGAATTATTCTCTCAGATCAGACACATTGGGCGTGCGAGAATTCTTCTGAGTCGCTCACCGCTGCTATTCTCGAAATGAGCTCTATCGACCTTGAAGCAATCGGAAACAAGGCGAGCAAGCAGGTTACAGCACGCTATTCTTGGCGAAAGGTTTTCGGCCAAATGTTCGACGTTTACAAAGAGCTAAAAAGTTGATGGATGCCACGCAGCGGAGGCGTACGGCGTATCAGTCCCGGAGCGAAACTCCGCTCAGAAGCTTACGGTGAATATCAAACCATTCACGGTCCGCCGCTACACTCGGAACGATCGCGATGCAGTACGCCGCATTTGCTGCGAGACCGGCTTTCTCGGTCAACCGATCGATCCGGTTTTCGAAGACCGAGACCTGTTCGCCGATTTTTTTACCGATTACTATCTCCGATGTGAACCGGATGCAGCCTTTGTTGTAACGATCGACAATGCAGTGGTCGGATTTCTCCTAGGTTGCCGATATGCTCTGCGGCATCAACTGTTCAGTGTAGCCCAAAGCCTTCTGCTCGCCGCCAAGGTTTTACTGCGATACCGGCAATACAAGCCTGAGAGCAAGCGTTACCTGTGGTGGATCCTTCGGAATGCACGGCGGGAGGTTCCCCCAGCTCCGAGACGAGTCGGACATTTCCATGTCAATTTCCTACCTCAAGTAAAGAGCATCGCGGCTTTTCGAGAGATTCTAGAAACGTTCTTACGGTTTCTGGCGGACCAGAACGTGACTCAAATCAGTGCACAAATGGTCACGTACGATGATCGACGCGGACTCGCGCTACTTGAACGCTACGGCTTCCGCGTTTTGAATCGTTCGGAGATCACGAAATTTAGGGAATTCACGGACCGAAAGGTCTACCTCTCGACGATCCTTAGAGATTTGGATCCGGCCGAAGATCGAATCGTTCGTCCCATTTGGAAAATCGAGGGATGACCGCTTCCCGCGTTCCCGGCACTGCGGCGTTTCAGAGGCTGTACCTGACGATGCAGGCCAAGGTCCGGACTCCATCTTTCCAGCCGATTTTTTTTCCCGCCGAATAGGCACGGGCCGCGTAAGCGATCGGCACTTCACGCAGGCGAACGCGCATCTTGGCTATTTTGGCGGTGATCTCTGGTTCGATTCCGAAGCCTTTTTCTTCAATCGATATTTTTTTGAGCAGACTGCTATGGAACATCTTATAGCAAGTCTCCATGTCTGTGAGCTGCAGCCCGGTAAACCGATTACAAAGCCAAGTTAGAACCCGGTTTGCCAAATATTGGCCAAAGTACGCCTCCTGAATATTTTTCGCCTGGGTATACCGAGAGCCGAAGACGACATCAACCTCATCCGAGATCAGCGGCGCGAGAAGTTTCTCGTATTCCGCCGGATTATATTCCAAATCGGCATCCTGTATGATGACGTAGCGGCATTGGATGGCGCTGATAGCGGTTCGTAAAGCTGCGCCTTTGCCGCGATTGGCTTCGTGGAAAAATGCCCGAATGCGCCGATCTTCTTTGGCTAATTCCGCTAACAGCTCGCGGCTCCCATCGCTCGAGCCATCGTCGACAGCAATGAGCTCGCCTACGATGGGCTGAGCCAGAACAGCGAACACGATTGCTCTGAGGGTGTCGATCTCATTATAGATAGGCATCAAAACCGACAGGCAGGCATTGGCTGCCTGGACTGCAGAACGCTCGCTCGCTGAGTGGCTTTGCATAAGCACGTCACCTAGAGCAAGCCATGGCGATAATTTCAAGCCAATCGGTCGAAAGGGGACTGAAAATCTGGCTGTAAGGATCGGCTCATCGACCAGTGACACAATGGCACATGAATGCGCCACATTTTAGGGCGTGTGACGTAGTGGCGCTATCTGGTGAGCCGGAAGGTTGATGGGAAACTTTCTAACCTCCTCCACGTGAGACGATTATGTAATGGAATGACTGTGGCACAGCCTAAGCTCCTTAAGCACCCGTAAAACGTAGTTTTTAGAGAACGCCTATGAATATCCAACGCTTTCAACGTTATTCGCAGCCGGAGTTATCACGGGCTTTTGATCGCCTCGCAACGTTGCGCGAGGAGACGGATAGCTTGTTCAATACTCCATTCAGTCCCTTCTTCCGGACCTCAGGTTCATTCAGCACATGGTCTCCCGCTGTCGACGTCCACGAAGACAAAGATCAGTTCACAGTCATCGCTGAAGTACCAGGAATGAAAAAAGAGGCTCTCAACCTCACATTGCAAAACGGAGTCCTCACGATTTCCGGTGAGCGCGAGCGGGAAGAGAAAAAACCGGACCAAGGGTTCCGGTCGGAGCGATTTGTCGGCAGATTCCAACGAAGCATCACACTTCCAGCAAGCGTCGATCCCAGCGGGGTCAAGGCTAATTATCAGGATGGCTTGCTAAAAGTGGTGTTGCCAAAATCGGAAGAAGCGAAACCGAAACAGATTGAAGTCTCAGTAAGCTAAAATCGCGCAAACAATATCGCCTGGAGTCATTGAGCTTCAGGCACTGAAGGAAGAAACTATGAGTACCGCCCAGCAAGAAGATCTACAGCAGAAGGAGCAGCAGTTGAGCACCGAAAGTCGGCCTCAATCGGCTCAGTCGAGACGATTCGCGACTCCACTCGTCGATATCGAATCCACGGAAGATGGATATGTGCTTTATGCGGAAATGCCAGGGGTGAGCAAGGACGGCATTGAAGTGACCGTAGAAAATGGTGACCTGCTTATTGTCGGTCACCGTCGGCCGCTTGAGGTGTCCGGAGAACCGATATATCGCGAATCCCGCCTCTACGATTTCCGGCGAGTCTACGAGCTCGATCCGTCGATCGATACTTCACGGGTCTCAGCGCGCATTGAAAATGGGCTATTGATCGTAAATCTGCCTAAAGCAGAAAAGGTCAAGCCTCGCCGCATCGAAGTCGAGTAAGAGGTTCGTATAGATCGCTCAAAATAGACCCGCCCTGTTTTACCAGGGCGGGTTTTTTCGATAGAGATCGCGTTCTCAGCCAGAGATTGCAGCCTCAAACGGGCCGTCATACGGACCGGCAGGCACCGATCCCTACTGAGCTTTGCTATTCGCTAAGTCTCTCCTACGCCTTGCTCGCGTTCTCCCAACATGCGATTGGAGCAAACGATGAAGGCGATCCGATTTCATTCCTACGGCGGACCAGAAGTACTTAAGCTAGAGGAAATCCCCATTCCGGAACCAGGAACGGGACAAGCTTTGGTGCGAGTCGTCGCTGCTGGGGTCAATTTTATCGATGTCTATCAGCGAACCGGATTGTACAAGACCGCGTTGCCCTTCACTGGTGGGGTGGAAGGAGCCGGGATCGTGGAAAAGACCGGGCCCGAGGTTGACATCAAGCCCGGCAGACGGGTCGCGTGGATCTTGCATCCAGGCGCATTTGCAGAGTTCGCTGTGGTGCCTGCCGCTCGTTTAGTGCCGGTGCCCGAAGAACTGGATTTTGACTCGGCGGCGGCGGCGCTGCTCCAAGGCATCACTGCCCAATATCTCTGTGAGACTACCTATCCGATTAAGCGGGGCGATCGAGCTTTGGTTCAGGCGGGAGCGGGAGGCGTCGGGCTTCTCTTGATCCAAATCTTGAAGCACAAAGGAGCCACGGTGTTCACAACTGTTTCGACACCGGAAAAAGCCAAGATCGCGCTCGAAGCAGGCGCAGACGCCACCATCCTCTATACGCAGGAAGATTTTGTAAGCCGGGTGAAAGATCTCACGCAAGGACAAGGCGTGAATGTTGTTTATGACTCGGTCGGCTTGGCAACCTACCAGGGCGATTTCGAAGTGCTCAAACCACTGGGGATGCTGGTCTTGTTCGGGCAATCAAGTGGACGCGTTCCGCCAATCGATCCCTCGGTATTGATGGAAAAGGGTTCGCTTTTTCTAACGCGCCCGTCTCTCGCTCATTACGCCGGAGATCGTCAAAGTTTGATCGAGAGATCCGGAAAAGTCTTCGGCTGGATTCGGGAAGGTTGGTTGCATTTACGAATCGGGCACCGCTATCCACTGGTCGATTCCGCCCCAGCCTATCGTGACCTGGAAAGCCGCAAGACGACGGGCAAACTTTTGATCACGGTGGCGGCTAAGTAGATGGCGTTGGATCAAGGGTCGGAGTCCTCCCAAATAGCCCACCCTTGATCAGGATTTGTTTGTCTTCTCTTATGTGCCCGATAATCTGATCGATCATGGCAGCGAAGAACTCCGAAGTAGAACCGGCTGATCCAGCCCACGCGGCACGCAAAAAGAATCTGGATCTCGCGCTCCAGCAGATCGCCAAGGACTATGGCGAAGGCGCAATCATGCGCTTGGGCGATGACAAAATCGTTGCGGTCGAAGTGATTCCTACCGGTAATATCCTCATCGATCGCGCGCTTGGGGTCGGCGGATTTCCGAGGGGTAGAGTAATCGAGATTTTTGGGCCAGAATCTTCTGGCAAAACCACATTAACGCTCACCGTAATCGCGCAGGCGCAAAGGCGTGGGGGATTGGCTGGATTTATCGATGTCGAACACGCGCTTGATCCTCAATATGCTCGACGTTTGGGCGTTAACCTTGATGATCTCCTGGTCTCGCAGCCGAGTTCGGGAGAGGAAGCGCTCAGAATCTGCGAAACGTTGATTCGCTCCAACGCCCTGGATGTAATTGTAATCGACTCCGTTGCAGCCTTGGTTACTAAGGCTGAGCTGGAAGGTGAGATCGGGGACACAACCGTTGGCGCACAAGCTCGATTAATGAGCGCAGCATTACGTAAGCTGACTGCTCTGATCTCGAAGGCACGGACCTGCTGCGTTTTTACGAATCAGATCAGGGAAAAGATCGGCGTCATGTTCGGTAATCCAGAAACGACACCGGGTGGAAAGGCGCTCAAGTTCTACTCGAGCGTGCGAGTCGACATCCGGAGGATCAGCGCAATCAAGCAGACCGATGGTACCGTGGTCGGCAATCGGACAAAGGTAAAGATAGTGAAGAACAAAGTCGCCCCGCCGTTCACGGAGGCTGAATTTGATATTATGTACAATGAGGGAATCTCCAACGTTGGGGCACTGCTCGACCTCGCGCTGGAAAAGAATATTCTCGAAAAGCGCGGGTCATGGATTTCCTACAAGGGTCAGCAGTTAGCACAGGGACGGGATGCGGCGAAGGAGGTGCTCAAGCTAGATAGCAAGCTTTACGCTGAGCTCGAAGATACGGTAAAGGCAGCGCTCGATGAGGATGCGAAAAAGCGATAGGCCGAGCGGTGATCGTGCGTCGACGTAGGGAGGAGATCACAGGCTGTCCGCCAAGGGCTCCGATATATTGTGCTCAACGGTTGATTCCATCGAGACGACGGATCCGAGCGATCCGCGGCGCACGGGAATCCGAATGCCCCAACCTGGGATCTCCCTTTGAATCTGTGAAATCTGTGGCTTTCTATTCTGTGGTTGTTCGAAAATGAAGACCGACGAGATCCGGCAAACTTTCCTAGACTTCTTCAAGGAGAAGAAGCACACCATCGTGCCTTCCTCCAGCCTGCTCCCGGACTCGCCAAACCTATTGTTCACGAACGCCGGCATGAACCAGTTCGTACCCTATTTCCTAGGACAGGAACAGGTTCCATATCGGCCACCCCGTGTCGCCGACACTCAAAAGTGTATCCGAGCGGGTGGGAAACATAACGATCTTGATGACGTCGGATTCGATACCTACCACCACACGTTTTTCGAGATGCTCGGTAACTGGAGCTTTGGTGATTACTTTAAGAAAGAAGCTATCGGGTGGGCCTGGGAACTGCTGATTGAACGATGGAAATTTCCGCCGTCGCGGCTTTACGCTACGGTCTATCGCCCTGGCCCAAAGGATCCGGCCGAATTCGATCAAGAGGCTTACGATCACTGGGCGGCTCTGTTCAGTGAGGCCAAGCTCGACCCGAAGGTTCACGTCGTTTCCGGTGACCGAAAAGATAATTTTTGGATGATGGGAGAGACCGGTCCTTGCGGGCCTTGTTCAGAAATTCACGTTGACCTTACTCCGGAGGGGAATAGCGGCGGAAAGTTGGTCAATCAAGGAGACCCGCGCTGCATTGAGATCTGGAACCTGGTTTTCATCCAGTTCAATGCGAACCCGGACGGTATTTTCTCACTGCTGCCTGCTCGTCATGTCGATACTGGCATGGGTTTTGAACGCGTAGCCGGCGTGATCGAGTGCACGGAAGGGTTTAAGGATTTCAGTAAACCAGTCTCCAATTACGACAGTGGTGTGTTCCGACCCATCTTTGAAAAGCTTTCAGAGCTGAGCGGCAAAAGTTACCGGGGGACCTTGCCGGAGTCGCGCGCCAACCTTTCGGAGCAGGAGAAAATCGATGTCGGTTTTCGGGTGATATCGGACCATATCCGTACCCTCTGCTTTGCCATCGCTGACGGAATTATTCCAAGCAATACCGATCGCAATTATGTGGTCCGCCGAATCTTGCGCCGCGGAGTGCTGTTTGGCCGCTATCTCGGTTTTGGTTCGACCGGATTTCTCAGTAAGCTTGTGCCTACCGTCGTCGCGAATTTTGGCAGCGTATTTCGCGAACTGCCAGCTCATGCAGAAGAGATCCGCGAAACTCTTGAAGCAGAGGAAGCCCTGTTCAATCGGACCCTGGATCGCGGATTGAAGATTTTCGAGGAACAACTGAAACAGCAGAAGGGCAAAGTCTTTCCGGCAGAGACTGCTTTCATGCTGTACGACACCTATGGGTTTCCGGTCGATCTCACTGAAGTGTTGGTCCGAGAACGCGGACTAGAACTCGATCTTGCGGCGGTGGAGCGTCACCTCGACCAACAACGGGAACGCTCTCGTTCGGCCCAAGAGAAGGAAGTAATCGCAGCTGTCTCAGAGACGGCGCCGACGGAGTTTGTCGGTTTTACCCGGCGAGAAACAGCTGCCACGGCGACGCGTTTGATCACTCAACCGAACCAGGTTCTCGTCGCGGTTGATCGATCCCCTCTCTATGCAGAAATGGGTGGTCAGGTAGGTGATACCGGCGAATTGGTAATCAATGGGGGTTCACGGTGGCCGGTCCAGAACGTTATTAAACAGGGCCGCACCTTTTATTTAAGCCTCCCGCCGGAAGCCAAATTTAATGTACCCAGTGAAGTCACTTTGCGGATCGATGTTGCGCGGCGCCGATTGATCGAAGCAAATCACACGGCAACACATTTGCTCCATTGGGCGTTACATGAAGTTGTCAGTAAAGGGATTAGCCAAAAAGGGTCTTTCGTTGGTTCAAGCCACCTCCGATTTGACTTTAATAGCAACCCTTTGACTCCTGAGCACATTCGAGAAGTCGAACGGTTGGTAAATTCGCGAATCATGGAAAACGAGACGGTAAGTTGGGTCGAGGTACCGTATGAAGACGTGAAAGGGAGAGACGATATCATGCAGTTTTTTGGCGAAAAATACGGGAACGCCGTGCGAGTCGTTCAGGTCGGTGGGCATCCCGGCCAACTTGATGGATATTCGATGGAACTTTGCGGGGGTACCCATGTAAGCAGGACAGGTCAGCTTGGACTGTTCACCATCAGTAGCGAGGCAGCGATTGCTGCGGGCGTTCGGCGAATCGAAGCGTTGACCGGATTGTCCGCTCTCGATCGTCTCCGGAGCGAGTTACAGAGCCAAACCGACAAACTCGATTCCGCCAACCAGCAATTGATTGATCTAAAGAAAGCTATCGAGAAGGAGCGTGCCCAGGCGCTTCAACGTGAAGCCGACCAATACGTACGTAATCTGGACCTGCGTTCTGGCCGTATCGTGCAATCGATCGATAATGTGACTGGAGAATTTCTCCAAGCGTTGGCGACCGCGCTCAAGAGCAAACATTTCGCCGGGATCGCAGTCTTATTTGGCAAACAGCCTGATCAAATTCATGTTTTGGCCTACGTTAGTCCGGAACTCACGAGCACCCTGCAAGCGGGAAAGCTGGTGCAAGAACTCACCGCGATTTTGGGCGGCAAAGGCGGTGGGCGACCCGATCTCGCTCGCGGCGTTGGGAAGGATATCACGAAGCTGGCCGAAGCTATCGAGCGGGCCAAGCAATTGGTTTCAGGTTAGAAGTTCCCGGTTGTCGCTTGTGACCCACCCGACACCTTCGCAGTGAAAAGTCGATTCCCAACTTGCAACCTGGAACCGGTAACTTGTAACCTGAAACCCTTCGCGATGAAGCAAGACTTAAATCAGTTCATTCTTGATGGCGCCCGGCGCGTCACCCCTCGTTATGTTGGCAAGTTGGTCAGGCAATTGCCGGAGATCCGGCTGGTCGCGACGCAAGTCACTCAATTTCCTCAGCTGGCTGACCAAGTCGAATTCTTGGCTGAATTAATTGAAGATTTTCATTCTGGCTTGAACCAGGATGTTCCATACACGGCAATTGCGGAAGCTGCCTTCGCATTGTCTTATCTCCATAAAGGAGTGGACATCATTCCAGATCGAATCCCGGATATCGGGTACGCGGACGACGCGGCCATTATCACTGTCGTTTTTGAGACCTACAAAGAGGCTTTTCTGAGGCTCTTGGTGAAGCAAGAGAAGAAGCGGCTGGCGAAGCCGAGCCGAGGAAGCTCCTAAACTCGGCGGCGCGGCGCGAATCCTCTTGCGGTCATCGTTCCCTTCCCGCAGCGATGGCAGTCCCGCAGGCTACCGCTGGGGCATAAAACGCAAGAGAGCCCTCCTGGTGAGGGAGAAGGTAGCGGCCCTGAGCTCGATCGGTCTTCCGCGCAGCGCTCGAGATGGGTTAGTTCGCCGCCGGGCTCTCGCGTTTGCGTCGAATCAGCGCATCGAGGCTCCAGTCGCCCCCACCCTGCGCAGCCATGTATAGGAAGAGGAAACAGAACAGGACGGCAGGTATCCCCTGGTTCTGAACCGGCGAGACTCCATTCGGTGCATGAAACTGCCAATACGCTACCGCCATCATGCCGGACAGAATGAAGGCGACCGGCCGCGTTCCCAGGCCAAGCATGATCGCGATACCGCCGAAGAACTCAAGTATGCCGCCGATGCCCGTCTGAGACAAAAGGGGCGGGGTAGGCTGGCCGGGAATTCCGCCAAACCAGCCGAACAAAATCAGGCCGCCGGTTTGGATGAATAGGAAACCCGCCACCACCCGAAGCAAGAAATACGTGACCTGCGCTGCGCGGTCCCTGTTCATGATGATTTGAAGCATAGTGATCCTGGTTGGGATTGATGTAGCTGAATTAATCGCTTCAGGACCTGCTGGACCGGTCCTGCGGTCGGGCTATCTTTTGTTGGGGTCATGGTTGGTCACCGATTTTGTTTCGGTTTCATCCCTGCGACGAATGAAGGAAGACGTTCAGGACATTCGTCATTGGCGATTTTCGCGCCTACGACGGCGCATCGAAGATCCGCGTCAAAACGATCTACCGAGCGCGGTGCAAGCGTCTTACATTTTCGCCAAGTACTCCTGTGGGGACCAAGGGTCTGGTTCAACCCCTTCGACCGCCCGAATTCCCGTGGAAGACACGCGTCATAACGATCTCCTGATCGGCTGTCAAGTTTTCTTGTCCGGCGAACAGTGACGCCGGAAATCACCCAATTGGTCTTCAATAAGGCCGAGAAGCAAAAACGGTTGCAAAGCCGGGACTTTGGAATTACGAAAAGAACTCGCAAAGCGCGGTTAGCTCAGTGGTAGAGCACTACCTTGACACGGTAGGGGTCAGAGGTTCGAACCCTCTATCGCGCACCATCAATGCGCCTTTTTAAGTAAGCTCCACCAAGTCCAGTCTTCAGCTGACGCTAGCGACTTTGAGCCAGAACGCGATCACGGCACGCTTCGTAGTAGACTAGCTTGATGGCAGGCGACCGCCGTTGCGATCGCCTGGTGTGCAGTCATGACAGCAATTTCATTGCTCTCATGATTGCATGATGAGGACGACGGTTACTCTGGATCCTGATGTCGAGCGCCTTCTGAAGGAAGCTGCCCACGAGACCCGACAAAGCTTTAAGCAGGTACTGAATGATGCGGTTCGCGCAGGCCTCCGAGCCTCCTCTGCAACCGTCAGGCGCAAACGTTTTCCTGTGAAAGCCCGGCCCCTGGGTCTTCGCTCGGGCCTCGATTCGACCAAGCTGGCGGAGCTCGCTGATGAGCTGGAGATCGAGACGTTTCTGGAGTCTACAGCGTTCGAGCATTCACCTCTCCTTTAACGATTGAAGAAGCGGCCACTCACGTGTCCGATTGGCTCGATCAACCGAATGCTCAGTTTGTCGAAATGCAGTTAAGAGATGTCCGGCACGCATTGGCGCTACTCCGTTCGGCTGGAACCGGAGGAAACCTAACGACAGACGCACAAGTTGCTGCGATCGCTCTCCGCCTCGGTGCTGTTGTCCATACTACCGATACCGATTAAACCTGATTTCGCGCTCTAAGCTGGCGCTATCCCCTGACGGTTTAAGCCGAAAATCTGCTGGTTACCGCTTACAAATGACACCCGTCGTGGAACACCATTTATAAGGGCTCGAACAGCAACCGTATCGGAGACAGACACGTCGGCAAGCTACGGCGCGGTCTAGCGCGGAGTTTGAGAAATACCAGAGAGCTGGCCGCGATTCGGCGGGCTGCCCATACGCGTCAACTTAAGGAGGCGACACGGGGAAAGGGCGAGTGGACGAAGGGCTCTGTGATCTGCCCATTGCGGTATTGGTTATCGGTCATTGCTCTACCGTCCATGACCGAACGGTTGGTCCTCGGCCGGATTCCAGACTTGGATTCGGTAATACCAGACCTCATACCCGCCAACATGCCGAACTTCCCGGACTCCTCCATAAAGACTGAGAACAGCTTCCTTCGTTGTGAGACCTTGGTAAAGGTGTTGCAGCCGCGCCTCCTCGTACGATTCGGGGGTGATCGTGTAAATATAGACGGGAGCAAACGCCACCCTGCCGCGCGCATCAAAAGGGATCGCAATCGCATCCCACCCGTGTCCTCGATTTTGCATACTTGGCTCTTCGACGGGCGCACCGCCGAGCCCCCAGTTCCACCATTTTTTCGAGTCGACCGAGACCTGGTAATAGCTTTGATGCGGACCCGCCTGAATCAAATCACGGTCACCAGCGATGCGTGGGACCATTCCGCAAAAACCTGCGCCGAGCGATCCTAGCAAAAAAAGACTGACCAGAACCTGTTTTATCATACCATTTCTGAAGAGATTCGAACCGAGGAATGTAAAACGAAATCGGCTGACTGACCACCCCTTTACGGCAAGGCCTTTTTCCGTAGGATCCAACAAAGGCGCTCAATTCGCGGCTTTCGATGCTTAATTTTCGTCTCACCGATTAAACGATTACCGACTCCACCTGCTTCCCACGGTTGCTAGATCCGCCGCCGATGGTAAACCTCACTTAGCATGCAAGAGCTGAATATCGGAATTATCGGTCTCGGCTGGCCTGGCGAACGTCATGCCGAAGGAATACAGGGAAGCGGTGTTGCGGAGTTATACGCGGCGTGTGATTTGGATGAAAAGCGACGCGAAAATTTTCGCCAAAAGTATGCGCCAACCAGAATTTTTGCGGATTACAAGGAAATGCTGGCGGATCCCAGACTGGATGCCGTTGTAGTCAGTCTGCCCAACTCGCTGCATTACCCGATCACGCTCAAGGCATTGGAAGCAGGGAAGCATGTTCTGTGTGAAAAACCTCCCACCCTGAACGCCGAACAGATGCACGGGTTGCACGCCGAGGCAGAAAAACGTGGATTGATCTATTTCTTCGGGCGGCAAATGCGTTTTTCTGGACCGAACCAGGCAGCTCGAAAGGTGGTAGGCGAAAGACGCCTCGGCGAAATTTATTTTGCGAAAACGATGTGGGTGCGCTCTCGCGGAACCCCTGGTGGGATTGACGGCTGGTTCACTGACCGCTCGCGCTCCGGCGGCGGTGCGCTCATCGATCTCGGTATTCATGCAATTGACGCGGCTTGGTACCTCATGGGTACGCCTAAGCCTCGCTCAGTATCAGCGCAGACTTACCAAAAATTTCCGCAATTGGTAAAAGTTCCAATATTCGATGTCGAAGACAGTGCATACGGAATGATTCGATTCGAGAACGGTGGCTCGCTCCTTTTCGAGGTTTCTTGGGCGGCGAATCTGACTGACGACATTCCGATGGGCAGGCACGGATCGCGGGAACTCTTCAGCACAATTGTCTATGGCCCCAAAGGCTCAATTCGCATCGTCGATGACCAGGTATCAGATCAAGCGCAAAAAGTACCGAGTCTGACCTTGTTCGAAGACCAAAATGGGAAATTAGAGCGAGTGGATCTTCCTTTCGAATCGGTTCCTCATGAGTTCGTCCCGCAGATGCAGAATTTTGTCCGGGCAATTCACGGGCTCGAGCCGCCGATCAATAGCTCCATTCAAGCGGTGCAGCTAATGGAAATGCTCGATGCAATCTACCACTCGAGCTTGACCGGAAATGAGGTTCGATTCGGCTGAGCGAGCGGCCGGGTTGAATGGTCTTCGAGACAGGGGGTTGCCACCGGTCACTGATTACTGATTCTCCGGACTCGGCGAGGCTTCCGGGGTCGGAGTTGGTTCGGCGCTATTCGGGGCCGCACCTGTTTCGGCTGCACCATGTTCGCTTTTGTAGCCCGCAAGTGTGTCGCCCAAATAGTAGATTGGCAGCGCCACCAGTTGTCCCAGGATATCGCCCAAATCTTTGTTTCCACGCACGAAACTGATTAAACCGGTATCTGTCCGGCTCAGTACAGAATAGCTCTCGTAATCCTGCATAAACCTCGCCAGCGACTTTAATCCTGTGACCGAAACCGGCGAGAGATCGCCCGGATTGGAGGAAGCGAGCTGTTTCTCCTGCAAGGCATAATAGGTACTCTGGAATTGTTTACTTATATATTGTAACGAGTTTCCATGATCCGGTAGCCCTTTGGAAATAGTCGCAAAATCTGGTCGAATTTTCAGCCCTGCAACTTTCCCAGATTTCGTATCTTTGAGCGCGCGCACCAACTTATCGTTTGACGCGAAAACTAAATAATCGGCAAAGCGCGCGAGCGTAGGCCGGAGATACGGCGCAGCACCGTTCAGATTGACGATGCGAAGTTTCAAATCCGGCTCATCCATTTTTTCCACGTCCTGACTCAGCTCGGCCAGTGCTTCTAACATGGTAAATAGCTTTTCGTCGCGAACCTTCCAGAGTATAGCTGCTGCCGGTTCGGATATTTCTTGTTCACCGCCCGCGATCGGTATTCGCACTTTAGAATTCGGATCGAGCGTCACAATGTAGCCGGCCTGATCGCCCAACGAGGCAAGGATCTCGGAAAGCTCCATTCCGGTTGCACCGGCGACTTGTTTGGGAAATTCCTGCACAAACTGAACTGCATCGGGGACTTGAGATGCAGTCAGATCCTTTTCCAAAGTGCTCCAAAGCCCGGAGAGATCGAAATCAGAAAAAGCGAACGCTTCGGTATTCGCCGGTATGAAGTCGATTACATCGAACGAATGCGGTTGTTTACAAAACGTGGCCCAGAGAAAACCGGTCGGAGCCGGAGCAAAGACGACCGATTTCGTCAAATAGGTGCTGGCAGATTCTTGTTTGGAACTGCCTCCGATCGCCTGCAATCCCGACACACCGCTGGAGGTAAGCAATTGCAAGGCAAGGTCGAATTGCTGTTTTGTCTTTGCCGATTCTTTAGGCGTTAGCTTTCCCGACAGGACCGTGGCATCGCGAGCGGCTGTGACGCCCTTTGTTATCTGCGCTAAGATTTTGTCGATCTCGCAATAGTAGTAGAGTCCTCCCTCGCTATCGAGTTGCGAGGTGACGATAGAAAATGGCGTTTTTGGACTGGCGGAAGCTATCGCCGCAGGCGATGAGGCTGGCGTCGGACTGCCTTCCGCTTTATTAGGAGGGGGCGCTTGATTGTTACAACCAGTGAAGAGAAAAGTAAGCAGCAATAAGGAAGCGAAACGGCGCTTGATCATAAGTGAAGGATGCAGGGAGATTGCCTTGACTGTGCAACAAGTGACGAGACAAATTTGGCTATCTCCGGCAACTTTCCGACAGTTGCCGCCGCGCTGTCGTTCGTGACGCTACGTTTTAGCTCAAGAATGAGTTCCCAATTTACCATTGAACAAATCAGAGAGGCCGCTCAATCGGCCAGCGTGACAGGCATCATTCACGCCCAGATCGAGACCAACATCGAAAGGCGTACACGCGAGCTGAAACCGTTTTTTGAACTCACAATCCGCGATCTAACCGGCTCCTTGATTGTCCGGGTTTGGCAAGATCATCCTTGTTTTGCTTTTTGCGGTGAACTTTCGACTGGTGGCTGCGTCGCTTTAGAAGGCGAATTTGTCCTGGGCACAACGTTCGGCTTAGAACCTAAGAATTGGTCAATTCGGTCCCTGAATTCTGAGGAGAGACAAGTACTATTTACCGGTTCGCCGGAATCACAGGAACTGCAGCAACGTGAGTACGGGGAAATCGAACGAACTGTAGCCTCTATCAGGGATCCACGTTTACGGCGAGTCAGTGAACTCTTTCTTGAGGAGTTCAGCGAACGGTTTCGAAGAGCAGCCGGTGCGCGCAGCGTGCATCACGCGCGTCGTGGCGGACTCGTACAGCACGTTTCCCAAATGCTTAAAGCAGCGACTGCTCTAACCACCGTTTACTCGCACCTGAATCGCGATCTGTTACTCGCCGGCGTACTTTTTCATGATGCCGGCAAGCTTTGGGAAAATGCTTTCCCGAAGGAGGGCTTTCAGATGCCCTATGATTTACTCGGGGAACTGGTGGGCCACATCACGATCGGAGCAGAATTGGTGAATCGGCTCTGGACTAAGTTGCGGCAAGAGCCCCTTTATGAATCGTGGAAGAATGTGACGCCGGAGAGCGAGCTTGTCCGCTGGCATTTGCTTCACCTGATCGCGGCGCACCACGGAGAAAAGCAGTTTGGATCTCCGATCGAACCAAAGACTCCTGAGGCAATTGCGCTGCACTTTATCGACAATCTGGACGCCAAACTTGAAATTATGGCTGGCGCCTATCGGATCGGACATCGACTGAGCGCTGATATCATCGAGCGAGTGCGTCCGTTGCCCGGCCATTTGGTGGAGCCGCTTCCAGTGTTTGAGCAAGGCGATGGAGGGCGACGGTAGGGATGAGCTCATGCTCGTCGATCTCTTGACTGTGTCGAAAAGGTTAGTCGCCGCTACCGCCGAGAATAAGAACGGCCAAACGCAGGCATTTGGCCGTTCCGAGCGTCTCTCTAGGATCCAAACCTCAATGAGTAGCCGAATGAATTTCTCGACGCTCCATTTTGCGCCAAGTTATCCATAGGATCAGCTAACGTTGCCCTTCTTTGAAACGTTCATGACTGTTTGAAGAACTATTGAGACGAGTCTCTCGACTGGCGAAATTTAGCGGGACTCGAACAAATTAGGCAAGCGCAGGTTGCAATTTTCTTTCTTCCTTGTCCGGAGCCTCACCACGCCGCTCCCGGTCTTTCGAGTGGTTCTTGGCCAGGAGCAGGTAGATTGCAGGCACCACAAATAGTGTAAAGAAAGTGCCAATGACCATGCCGGGCACCAGCACTCGACCAATACTATTCCTTGCTCCAGCGCCTGGGCCGGTAACGAACATAAGAAGAAAGTGACCGGAAACGGTCGCTACCGAAGTCATCAATATCGGGCGAAGCCGAGTACCGCAAGCCTCGACAATCGCGTGCAGCTTATCGCGACCCTGCTCTTGCAGCTTGTTAGCAAATTCAACAATCAATATACCGTTCTTTGAGACCAATCCTACCAAGGTAATTAGTCCGACCTGACTATAGATGTTAATACTTGTGAAGCCCAAGAAAGCGATCGACAACGCGCCGACTAAGCCCAGCGGCACCGAGCCGAGTAAGATAATGAATGGGTCGCGGAAGCTTTCAAACTGTGCAGCCAGCACCAGGTAAATCACGATGAGCGAAAGAACCATCGTCGGAACAAAAGCGTTTCCTTCCTTTCGCAGCTGCCGTGACTCGTCCGCATAATCGATTGTATAGCCACGCGGCAAGATCTTCGCGGCCTCGTCTTCCAAGACTTTGAGCGAGTCGTCGATCGTTGCCCCAAAGCCATTAGCTCCGGAAATCGTAAACGAATTGAGCTGCTGAAAATGATTCAACGTTTCGGGCTGCACTTCGCGTTCGAGGTGAGCAATCGTGGAAAGCTGGATTTGCGCACCGTTTGGTCCGCTCACATATCGGTTAGCCAGGTCCGTAGGTGTCAGCCGTTCCACTCGCTTCAGTTGAGGAATTACCTGATAGCTTCGCCCCTGAATACTGAAGTAATTCACATATCCGCTGCTGAGTAGTGTCGTCAGATCGCCACCAACCTGCTGAAGGTTGAGACCCATTGCTGCAACCTTATCGCGGTCAAATATAATTCGGGTTTGGGGCTGATCGTATTTCAAATCGGAATCCGCGAAAAAGAATTTTCCACTTTTATTGGCGGCAAGGAGAAGTTGATTTGAAAACTCAAGCATCTCCCGGGGTTGGGCCGTAGATTTGACCACCATCTCGACCGGGAAATTGCCGCCCCCAGGGAGAGCCGGAGGAAGCGTCGCCAGGACATTCACGCCAGGGATCAGCGCCATCTTTTTGCTCACTTCGCCCAGTACTTGCGCCATAGTCCGACTGCGCTGTTTCCATGGTTTCGCCACCAAGCCGGAAAACCCTGGACCAGGAATCGGAGTAACCTGGAAGGTTTGCGCGGTTTCCGGAAAACTCTTGAAGATGTCGTTCACTTCTCGCGCGAAAAGCATGGTCTGATCCAGAGTAGCATCGGGCGCTGATTGGACGATGCCGAAGACGACTCCTTGATCTTCCTTCGGTGCGAGCTCGTGTTGAGACATTACCCAGAAGGCGAGAATCAAGGGCGACACGAGTAGCGCGAAAATAATGACCACGGGATAGACGGTTAATAGTCCGGAGAGGATCCGCGTGTAACCGCGCCGCAAAGAATCGAATCTGCGCGTAATCCAGCCGGCGAGACCGCGTTCGGAAAAGCCCGGCTTTAGCAGCCGAGATGCTAGCATTGGCGATAGCGTAAGAGCGACAAACCCGGAAACCACTACCGCGCCAGCAAGAGTAAACGCAAATTCGCGAAACAAGGTTCCAGTCAAGCCGCCCTGAATGCCGATTGGCGCGTAGACCGCCGCCAGAGTAATCGTCATCGCGATGATCGGGCCGAACAGTTCACGAGCTCCTTTGAGCGCCGCGTTAGTTGGAGCCATGCCTTCCTGGATATGGCGCTCCACGTTCTCTACCACGACGATCGCGTCATCGACGACCAAGCCGACGGCGAGAACGATGGCCAACAGAGTCAGCAGATTTAGTGTGAAACCGAAGAGCAGCATGAGGAAGACCGCACCGATCAGGGACACTGGGATTGCCAGAATCGGTGCGATGACAGCGCGCAGCGAACCCATGAAAAGGAAAATGACGATCATGACGATGCAGAGCGTCTCGATCAGCGTCTCGGTCACATCATGAATGGCGCTGCTGATGTATTCCGTAGAGTCGTACGGTATATCCAGTTCCATACCCGCCGGGAGTTGTTTCTGGATCTCCGGCAATGCCGCCCGCACCCCTTTCACCACGTCGAGGGCATTAGCCGTCGGCAAGACGAAGATACCCATGAACGTCGCAGTATTGCCCGAGAAGCGGACATCGGAGTCATAGCTTTGGGCTCCCAGCTCGATATCGGCCACATCGCGCAGCCGAACAATCGCACCGTTCGATTGCTTGATCGCTAATTGTTTGAAGTCTTCAACCGATTGCAGGTCGGTATTAGCGACGAGATTGATCGATGTCATCGACCCTTTCGTCTGACCGACGGCGGAAAGATAGTTATTCGCTTGGAGAATGCTTTGAATTTGGCTTGGCGAGACATTCAGAGCTGCCATACGGTCCGATTTCAGCCAGATTCGCATCGCGAAGGTGCGGGCTCCGAGAATCTGTGCATCTTGCACCCCATTGACCGCCGATAATTTCGGCTGCACCACCCGCGTGAGATAGTCAGTGATCTGATTCCTATCCAAGTCTTTGGAATAGAAACTCAGGTACATTGATGCGAATTGATTATCGACTGAGGTAATCTGTATAACTGGTAGCTGAGAAGCAGGCGGAAGTTGGTTACGGACCTGGTTGACCTTCGTCTGCACTTGGGTCATCGCCGCATTTGGATCGTAATTGAGCTTGAGGTGTACGCTGATTATACTCGATCCGAGCAGGCTCTGTGAGGACATATAGTCGATGCCCTCAGCACTCGCGATCGATTGCTCAAGCGGAGTCGTGATGAAGCCGCGTACCAGATCAGCGTCGGCGCCATAGTACGCCGTGGTAATTTTGATAACAGAGATATCGCTTTTCGGATACTGGCGAACGTTCAGACTATGGAGCGCCTGATACCCGCCAAGAATGATCAGAATGTTGACTACCCACGCAAGAACGGGTCGTCGAATGAATATGTCCGTAAAGTTCATCGAGTTGTCCTGGGTTGAGTCTCCTGAGAACGCTTAACTATCCGAGGGAGTTGGAGAGGTTTCGCTGCCTGGTGTAGCTTTATTATTTACAATGATTGCTTCGCCGCTTCTTAGCCGAAAGACACCGGAGGTAACAACCTCGTCTCCCGGCTTCAGGCCGGAGACGATGGCCGTAAGGTCACCCTTGCTCTGACCAAGTTTAACGAACTGCTCCTTAACGCCCTTGAATGTCTTGCCATCATCTGATTTCAAGTCAGATACGATGAACACGGAATCACCGTACGGCGCATAATGGATGGACGAAGAGGGGATCGCAACCACCTCTTGAGCCTCGGGAAGAACTACTTTGACTTTGGCGTACATCCCCGGTCGCAGTTGGGTCTCGGAATTAGGCAAGGTGGCTTGGATCTGGACGTTCCGGGAATTTTGGTCCACCAGCGAATTGATTGCCGTGACTTTTCCGGGGAAGACTTTGTCTCCGTAGGCGTCCATGTTAATCTCCACCGATTGACCCACGGTCAATTGACTGAGGTTTTGCTGCGGCAGACTGAAATTGACATAGATCGGATCAAAGGATTGCAAAGTGACCACTGCGTCGCCGGTGTTCAAGTATTGTCCCAAGTTGATTTGTCGGATTCCTACTACCCCGGCAAACGGGGCCCGCAATGTTTTCCTGGCAATGAGCGCCTTGAATTGGTCGACGGTGGCTTGTGCTTGGTGAAACTGCGCGGTCGCACTGTCGTAATCGGATTGCGAGACCGTCTTCTTTGCGACCAATTCTTGGTTTCGCGTAAGCGTGATTTGCGTCCAGTCCCGTTGGGCTTCGGCTTGGGCAAGCTGGGCTTGCTCCTGGTCAGTGTTCAATTGAACAAGGAGATCGCCCGCCTTCACCTGGCTTCCAGACTCGAATGCGATCTTACTCACGATTCCTGCCAAATCAGTGCTAATAGTGACCCCGTTTATCGCAGTAACTGTGCCAATCGTCTCAAGAGTCGGTTGCCATTGGGATTTCTCCGCTACTGTGGTCGTGACTGCCGTAGGCGGCGGCAAAAATGCCCCCGACTTCGCCAACTGAGCGAAGCCCATGATTTGGTTCACTTTGAAAAAGACGAGTCCGCCGTAAATTAGTCCGACGACCACTATCATCAGTAGGATTGTGATAATAAATTTCTTCATGGAAAGAAAGGGGGTTAGGCTACCTTGGAGGCCTGGTTCTCCTCCAATCGGACCGCTGAGAGTTGCTGTTGGATTTTTGCTAAGAGGGAGATCAGTAACTGACGCTCGGCTTCAGTCAAGGAAGCAACTAAGTCGGAAAACCAACGGCAATACGCAGGCCGGATCCGATCTAAGAGTTGTTTCCCTTCCGGGGTCACGTGCACTCGAACTTGCCGACGATCCTCCGGGTCGCACTTCCTAACCACCAATCCGTCTCGCTCCATTCCGTCCAGGAGCCCACTAACGGTGGCGCGAGTTACCCCGGTACAATCCGCGAGTTCGGCCGGACTAGGTGGATCCTCACAGTGTCCGGCAATCATGAGGAGATTGAAACGGCCAGGGCGAACACCTTGCGACGAAAGAAATTGATCGTTGAGCGCAAGCAATTCGTCTCCTGTTTTCAGAAGATGCATCCAGGTGAGGCAGGCAGACGGATCAAGCTCCGGATATTGTCGCGACTCTTGCAACAACACATCGTAGTGAGGTAATTCTTTAAGGATTGCTTGATCGCCTGACATGGTTAACCGCCTTAAATATTAGGTTCCTAACTGTTGTCAAGTCCCTTTCCAATTTGGGTTAAACGGTCGTGAATACATCCGCACAGCACGCACACCCCTCGCCCAGAGGGACCGAGTTCGTTGCCAGAACACGGCGGAAGAGAACGAAGTTACACTTTTTCCAAATATATGCTGAGAAGTGCTATGTCAGCCGGTGTGATCCCACTGATCCGGCCAGCCTGGCCGAGTGTGCCGGGCCGAATTTTGCTAAACTTCTGGAACGCTTCAGCTCGGAGACCGAAGACGTCCCCATAGTTCATCGAAGACGGAATTGTCTTCGATTCCGCCCGCGCGGCCTTGGTAATCGCGTCCTCCTGCCTCCGTATATATCCTTCATATTTGAAATCGGTTTCAACCTGATCCCAAACCGATCGCGAAAACCTGCCGGCCAGGTCCGTCGGGAGTTGGTCGACAGAAAACTCTGGACGCTTCAGCCATTGGTCCAGTCGGGCGCCTTGGTACCGGATCGAAGTGGCGAGTTCTTTTACCTCCCGGATCTCTGCTCCACGAGCAGTCACTCGATGCCACGCCCCGGCACGCGCGAGTCCGGCAGCGAAAGCTTTCGGAGTCAGACGCAAATCGGCATTGTCCTGCCGCAGAAGCAACCGGAATTCGGCGCGACTCGTAAACATACGATACGGTTCCTGCGTCCCCTTGGTCACGAGATCATCGATCAGCACGCCAACGTAAGCTTCGCTTCGCTGCAGGATAAAGGGTGGTTTCCCCAGAATTCTTAGAGCTGCGTTAGCGCCGGCAATCAGGCCTTGGGCAGCTGCTTCTTCGTATCCGGAGGTACCGTTGATTTGGCCGGCAAAAAACAATCCCGGCACCAGGCGGGTCTGAAGCGTCTGATCGAGCTGGGTAGGCGGACAATAATCGTATTCGACCGCGTAACCCGGCCGCAGGATCTCGGCTTTTTCCAGACCGGGGACTGATCGGATAAAGGCATATTGCACCTCAAAAGGCAGGCTGGTCGAAAGGCCATTGACGTAGATCTCTGCGGTCTGACGACCTTCAGGCTCTAAGAAAAGCTGGTGTTGAGGCTTTTCCGCAAACCGCACCACTTTATCTTCGATCGAGGGACAGTACCGAGGCCCGACACCTTCGATTTTACCAGAGTACATCGGCGAAAGTCCCAGATTTGCCCGAATGATTTCGTGCGTCTTCTCGTTGGTGTAAGTGATCCAACACGGAATTTGTTCCACGTGGAACACTCCGTCCGCCCGGCGATTAAGGGTAAACGGTTGGTCGACGGCGTCAAAATCGTCTTCCTCGTAGGAGAAAAGGGGCGGCGGCGCATCACCGTCCTGGCGTTCGCATCGGCTGAAATCGATCGAGCGACCATTAAGCCGGCATGGCGTGCCGGTTTTGAAACGGCCGATTTCGAACCCGAGTTCCCGGAGATTATCACTCAAGGTGGACACCGCATCGCCCATACGGCCGCCGCTCTGGTTCTGCTGTCCAACATGGAGCAGCCCGCGCATGAAAGTGCCGGTGGTGACCACAAGACTCCTACCGCGGATGGTGAGACCTAGATTGGTTACAATTCCCTCAACGCCCTCCGGAGTAACCAACAATTTGGCCACGTTGCCTTGCATGAGCCGAAGATGTGGCGTCGCTTCCAGCAGGGCCTTCATCCGAAACTGATAAGCCTTTTTGTCGCACTGAGCCCTCGGTGCGCGCACGCTCGGGCCCTTATTGGCATTGAGCATGCGGAACTGAATCCCCGTCGCGTCGCAATTCTCTGCCATCATGCCGCCCAGTGCATCGATTTCGCGCACCATGTGACCTTTTGCCAAACCGCCAATCGCCGGGTTGCAAGACATTTGCCCAATCGTGTCCAGATTTTGCGTGAGCAACAGTGTATCGCAGCCGAGCCGGGCCGCTGCGGCACTCGCCTCAATCCCGGCGTGTCCGGCACCGATCACAATCACATCAAAGGTTTGTGGGTAGGTCCACATAAACAGAAAAGAGGAGAGTTTACTTCCGAACGAAACGAATGCAAAGAGTCGAAGCCACTGTGCCACCAAATATGAGGCTTGCCACTGCTGTGCTGAGATAATGCTCGAGTAGAGACATTGCTTTAAATAGAGAGTACGGAAATGCATGCGCCTCAACCGATGTCCGAGAGATCCAAAAACGGATGTTCCACGTGGAACTTCGCTTCTGCGGAGTTTCCGATGAAAATGTGGGAATCAAGCCCACCAATGCATATTTCCGACGCCGGCGACCGCATTTAGCTCGCTTCTCGCCCGCCATGGAGTCAATGTCGGTAGACCCAAATGCCTGTTCGGTGATGCCAAAACAAAGAATCCAGCGATCAGGCTCTTGACACCCCATGTTCTCCCGTCGATGGACGATGCGCATTCCAAATTTTTGAAAATACATCTTCTGCTTTTTCTTTCGCGTGACAATGCAAGCACTTTCCGGCACAGTGGCTAGGTCTACATCTATGGCTAAGTCTTTGGACATCTCCCCGGTCAAGTCTTTCGCCGAAGAGGTAGAGATTCTCCGCAAGTCTTTTCGGGCCTGTTTAGACGTTTATACTCAGCGCATCGAAACCGAACTCAAAGAGATCAAAGAGGCCGTTCTAGCTCAAAACAATGGTTCCCAGGTTCCAGCCAGTAAAATACGCGATCTTCGCGATATGATCATTCTGTGCCGAACTCTCGATATCAAGCCGGAGAAGGGGCGCCGCAAAGACTTGAAGAAAATCGATAGTCTAGTCGACGAACTGCATTTGATGATTGAAAATTGGCGCTGAGCGGGTTGCTGGATCTTACTGGAACTCGCACGCCCTCGCTTTCTCTGTACCGATCCTTATTACCTGTATCCTGATTCCGTGGCGCCAACGCTCCAGCTTCAGGTGCGGACGTGCCGGCGCCCTTCGTCAGCTTTCCCACACTTAGTCCCTGGGCTAGAGTACGGGGTCTTGACCTAACCTGGTTTGCTGCAACCCGGAGCGCCGGTTTCCCATCGTTGCTGTCGCCGCCAAGGGTGCCTAATCAATAACACTTATTATCCCTGTTATATCTTGTTTCAGAGTCGCCATTGATTTTTCAATTCACTTTGATTTCGTTACAGGGTCGTCTATCTATTTCGCGGCCATGCTAGCTGGAATCATCCTGACACTTTCTGCCATCCTATATCGGCTCCTTTATGTACTGGCCGATTCGCCCGTTAATTGGGCAAATTTTTCTCCGGTCGCCGCCATCTTCCTTTGTTCGGGCGCGTTCCTTTATCGGCGTGCAGCATACCTCTGGCCACTTCTTGCACTCTTTGTATCGGACCTAATCATTAACGCCCATTATCACGTACCACTTCTAGATACCCGGATGCTTTCCGGGTATTTTTGTTTCGGCGTCTTGCTTCTCCTCGGCCGCTGGTTGGCCCAGCGACAAACCAGAAAAGCATTCTGGATCCTCGGCGGCGCCATTGCCGGTTCTTTGCTTTTTTATCTTATAACCAACACGGTCGATTGGTTTTTCGATTCGTCTGTACCGCTGGCAGTAGCAGTCTACCCGAAAACGTTCGGCGGCTGGCTGCAAGCGTTAACCGTCGGTCACTCTAATTTTCCACCTACCTACCTTTTTTTGCGTAATACACTGGTGAGTGATTTTCTGTTCACTGCGGTTTTCCTGCTGACCCAGTCCATTTTTCGTTCCCCTGTCCAAGAAGCCACTCCCTCAGCTGCACCTGAAAAACGCCAAACCTTTTAAATTTATCCTATGTATTCCGTGGCTGATCAGTCGTCCGATATTGCCGCTCCTATCAATCGGCAACTCACCAACGAAGACAAACTGCGGTTCCTGCAGGAGATGTATCGCATTCGCCGCTTCGAGCAGACCTCTCTCAAATACTACAATCTCGGGCGAATGGGAGGCTTTCTTCATCTCTATTCCGGCCAAGAAGCTGTGGCGGTCGGCACCGTTTCCTTGCTAGACGAAAACGATCACATCATCACAGCTTATCGGGACCATGGACACGCCCTTGCTGTCGGTATGACTATGAATGAATGCATGGCCGAGCTTTTCGGTAAAGCTACCGGTTGTTCAAAAGGCAAAGGAGGCTCCATGCACTTCTTCGCGCCGGATAAACGATATTGGGGAGGTCACGGCATTGTTGGTGGACAGACTCCCTTGGGCGCTGGCATCGCCTACGCACTTAAATACAAAAAAATTCAGGGCTGCTGTCTCTGCTACTTAGGAGACGGCGCTATTAATCAAGGTCCTTTCCATGAATCTCTGAACCTGGCTGCACTCTTCCAGCTTCCGATCGTCTACATCATCGAGAACAACGGTTACTCTATGGGTACCAGCCAAAAGCGCTCGTCGGCTTTCAAGAATTCCCTGGCCGAGCGCGCCGAGGCGTATGGTATGGCGTGGGATGTCTTCGGCGGCGAAGACATTTACGAGGTTCGTGCCCGAACCCACGTCGCAATGGAACGAGCCCGCCGCGAATACCAGCCCACTCTGTTAGAGATCCAGACGTATCGGTACTATGGACACTCGGTCGCCGATGCCAACGCAAAGAAATATCGAACACCGGAGGAAATCGAAGAATACAAAAGCAAACATGACCCGCTTCGAATCTGGTCCAAGCGGCTCACGGATGAAGGCATTCTCAAAGAGTCGCAGGCTGAAGAAATGGATCAGAAAGCAAAAGATGAAGCAAACGCTGCCGTCAAATTCGCCGAAGAAAGTCCCTACCCGGAGCTGGATGATATTTACTCGGATGTCTACTGGGAGGTGGACAACAAGACCGAAGCGGCGCGTGGGACTCACTTCTTCAACGACTGAAATACTGCAATGCCTGAAATAACTTACCGGGAAGCGCTGCGCGCGGCGCTCGATGAAGAAATTCTCCGCGACGAAAATGTCGTCATTATCGGCGAAGAGGTCGCTCAGTATAATGGCGCGTACAAAGTTACCGAGGGACTCTGGAAAAAGCATGGTGATCGCCGGGTAGTCGACACACCCATCAGCGAGGCTGGCTTCATTGGGATGGGAATCGGAGCGGCCATGCTTGGGCTGCGCCCAGTGATGGAGCTCATGTTTTGGAGCTTCGCCTATGTTGCGTTCGACCAGATTATTAACAATGCTGGCTGTATTCGGTACATGTCAGGCGGGCTGGTTCATCTACCGATCGTCATCCGCGGACCGGCAAATGGAGGAACCAATGTCGGAGCCACTCACTCTCACACACCGGAAAATCTTCTCGCTAACAATCCCGGATTAAAGGTCGTCACCCCGGCAACCGCATATGATGCGAAGGGTCTTCTCAAGACGGCCATCCGCGATAATGACCCGGTGATGTTCATGGAAAACACGCTGCTCTATGGGGAGAAATGGGAAGTGCCAGAATCGGAATACCTCATTCCTCTTGGTCTCGCCGATGTGAAACGCGCAGGTGAGCATGTCACACTCATCAGCCATGGCCGCGCCGTACTAACCTGTTTGAAGGCTGCTGACCTGCTTGCGGCCGAGCATGACATTAGCGTTGAAGTGGTTGATCTCCGATCGATTCGGCCGCTAGATGAAGAGACGGTATTGCAGTCGGTCCGAAAGACACATCGAGCGATCGTCGTCGAAGAAAACAAGCCGTTCTGCGGAGTCGGCGCTCAACTTGTAGCCATCATTCAGGAGAAGGCCTTTGACGATCTCGATGCTCCGGTTGGCCGGGTTTCTGCTCTCGACGCTCCCGCCATCTACAGCCCTCCCCTGGAAAAACGCCAGTTACCTGATCCGCAGCGAGTGATCGGCAAGGTTCTCGAAATCTGCTAAGCGTCGAACTATGCCCACCACTATTGAGATGCCAAAACTCAGCGATACGATGACGGAGGGAACTCTCCTTCGCTGGATCAAAAAGGTCGGAGATCCCGTTGAAGTCGGTGACGTCATTGCCGAGGTCGAGACCGACAAGGCCACAATGGAAATGGAAGCATTTGACGAGGGCACTCTGGCTGAGGTGTATGTCGAAGAGGGACAGAAAGTCCAAGTGGGCCAGAAACTAGCCATTCTCACCGGCGAGGGAGAAGAGGCTCCCAAACCGCCGGGCGAATCAAAAAAAGTCGGCGCAGATAAAAAAGAAAAAGAACAAACCGCCGAGTCCGCTGCAGCCGAAAAGAAACCTCTCAACAAAGACCCTGTCCGCTCGGCCGCGGAACCGACTCTCGAAAGTCCGCAGCAATCCGCCCCGTCTGCAGGAACTTCTCAGACCCGGTCGAAAGCATCGCCGCTCGCTCGTAAAGTCGCTGCTGAACTCGGTGTCGAATTGCAAGAAGTCTCTGGCTCCGGTCCCGGGGGTCGCATCGTCCGCAGCGACGTACTCTCCGCCGCTAAGACCGAGCAGAAAGGTCCCGACCGCGCGAAAGCCGCCCCGACGTCGGAGACGCTCAAGACCGATCAACGCATTTCCCTATCCGGAATGCGCCGGACGATTGCCAATCGCCTCCTCGAGGCAAAAACTACTATCCCTCACTTTTATCTGCAGGCGGAAATCGACGCGCAACCATTGATCTCAATGCGTCAGCAGATCAATAGTGCCGGGGAAGCCGCCGACCGACCGAAGATCACGGTTAACGATTTTATTCTTAAAGCGACCGCCCTCGCCGCGGCCCACGTGCCGCAAGCGAACGCAGCATTTGCCGGCGATGCAATCATTCAGTATGCAGACGTTCAACTCGCCTGCGCCGTGGCTATAGATGAAGGCTTGGTTACGCCAGTGATCCGAGAAGCTCAACGCAAAAGCCTGAGCCAGATCAGTTCCGAGATAAAGGATTTGGCAGCCCGCGCTCGCTCGAAAAAACTCAAACCAGAAGAGTATCAAGGCGGAACAATCACCGTATCAAATTTAGGCGGATACGGGGTTGAGCAGTTTTTCGCGATCATTAATCCTCCTCAATCGGTGATTGTCGCGGTCGGGGCGATTGTGGCGAAGCCGGTTGTGGACGCCCAAGGTCAGATCGTTGCCGGGCAACGCATCGCCCTCGGGCTCAGCTGCGATCATCGCGTGGTAGATGGGGCAATCGGGGCCCAATTGCTCGCCGAATTGAAGCGGCTCTTGGAAATACCCGCGCTGATGTTGATCTGAGCCCATTCGACTATCGTCGAATGGATGGCAGAGGGGCCGAGTGTCCCAAATTACTGTTTTATGAAATACGATCTGATCGTTTTAGGCGGTGGGCCTGCCGGCTATGTCGGTGCCATTCGTGCGGCTCAACTCGGCAAAAAGGTAGCCTGTGTAGAAAAAGAAAGAGCTGGTGGCACCTGTCTGAACTGGGGCTGCATTCCAACCAAATCGTTGCTGCGCAACGCGGAACTTTTTCAGCTCATGCAAAAGCGCTCCGCCGACTTCGGTTTCCGCTTTGACAAACTGACGTACGATTGGCCCAAAATTATTTCCCGGAGCCGTTCGGTGGCGGACAAACTTGCCGGGGGGGTCGAATTCCTTTTTAAAAAGAACAAGATCGACTATCTGCGGGGTGAAGCGGCTATTCCGACTGCCGGGAAAGTCACCTACAAAGATCGCAACGGCAAAGAAGAGACTGTCGAAGGCGACCATATCCTGATCGCTACCGGCGCTGTCGCTCGGGAAATGCCCGGGCTACCGGTCAATGGCAGAACCGTTGTGAACAGCCATGACGCGATGATCATCGATCCTCAACCGAAGAAACTGATCGTCATTGGCGCCGGCGCCATCGGCGTAGAGTTCGCGTATTTTTTTAACGCATTCGGAACCGAGGTAACGCTCGTCGAAATGCTTCCCAACGTTTTGCCCGTCGAAGATACCGAAATCAGCATGGCGCTCGAGAAGTCGCTTTCCAAGCAGGGTATTAAAATCTTTACCAATTCCAAGGTCGCTGCTGCAAAGGCTGAGAAAGGACAGGTCCGTATCAACCTCGAAGGAAAGCAAGCCCAAGAGTTGCAAGCCGACTGCGCGTTGATCGCCATTGGCGTTAGCGCAATCGTACCAACCGGAGTACCCATCACTCTCGATAAGAAAGGATTTATTTCGGTCGACGATCGCTATCAGACCAACGTTCCCGGTATCTTCGCCGCCGGCGATGTCATCGGACCGCCCTGGCTCGCCCATGTTGCCAGCTGGGAAGCAATCCAGACGGTTGAAGGGATCTTCACCAAAGGCTTCCGGCCGCAGCGAGTAAAGGAATTTCCGGGCTGCACCTATTGTCAGCCGCAGGTGGCTAGCATAGGACTTACTGAACGGGTTGCCAAGGAACAAGGGCTCAAATTCAAGGTCGGTAAATTCCCTTTCTCAGCTAATGGCAAGGCACTAGCCGCCGGTGAGCCTGAAGGATTCATCAAAATCCTTATTGCTGAACCGCACGGCGAAGTTTTAGGAGCACATATTGTTGGACCAGAAGCAACGGAGCTGATCGCCGAACTCGGACTCGCTATGAAGCTGGAGGCGACGTACGAAGAAATTGAGGCTACTATTCACGCTCACCCGACCCTCAGCGAAACAGTGCACGAAGCCGTCGGCGCCGCTTTCGGCGAAGCGATCCATATTTGATTGGCAGGCTGATTGATACGGCGTCGTAGGCCCAATGGCGTCCCCGCAGGACTCATTGGTCGTATGTGACCTATGAGTCCCTATAATTCAGGCACGATCCGCACTATCGAGTCGTTCCTATCGTAGGTACTCGGTCCGCAACCGACTGTACGGCACCCGCCGCCGCGCGCAGCTTGACCAGTCTTAGCGTCACTCGAAATGCAGTCCAACCTTCACGCGAAGAGACCAACGTCACGTCACCACCGTGAGCCCGAGCCAATTCTCGGGAAAGACTTAAACCAAGCCCATGTCCCTCCGTTACACCCCGCGGATCACTCCGAAAAAAGCGCTCGAACAGCTGCGGCACAAGAACCGCTGGAACACCCGGTCCACTATTACCAATTTCAATCCAGACCAGTTTTTGCACCAAATCCGTTCCTGCTCGAATCTCCACCCTTCCATTCGATTCGTTATATTTGATTGCGTTGTCGAGCAGGTTCCAAAGAATCTGATTCAACCGTCCGGCATCGACGCCGGCCATGATACTCCCGGGTAAGTTTCTCGTGATCGAGATACCCCGTTCCTCTGCCAGGATCTCTGCGTCTTCTGCACAAGCTCGGACGATCTCGCAGACATCCACTAAAGCTAAGTCCAATTGCAGGCGTCCAGTATCCGCTCTTGATAGTAACAGCAAGCTCTCGGTTATTGCCGACAGGCGCCGGGTCTGTTCTAATAAGCTTGCAACCGTCCGCCGGTCATCCTCTTCCAGCGTCGGCGACTCCAACAAGTCCTCTATACTACTCCGCAAAACAGTAAGAGGCGTCTTAAGCTCATGCGACGCATCAGCACTAAACCTTTCGGTTTGACGAAAACTTTCATTTAACCGGGTAAACATCTCGTTCAAGACCCGAGTCAAACGACCGATCTCATCATCGACCGGCGGCTCGTCCAATCGGGCGTCGAGACGCTGAGCAGTAATTTGTTCCGCGGCCTCCGCCACGTCTGAAACTGGGGCAAGGGCGGTCCGTGCAATCCACCAGCCGCCAAAGCCGGTTACCACCAGCATAAAAGGTAGAATCCCTAATACTGCCAAGGCTCGAGAACCTGCGTCATTCTCTATTTCTCGCATTTCTCCCGCCACGCTTAAAATCAGATCATCCTTTTGGAATGTCCCAAGCCGATAATTGTGCCTTCGAACTTTGATTGTCCGTATCCCCAAAGTCGCAACCGGCAGGGTCACGTGTGGGATATCGAAGGAACGGTACAATACCCGTCTTCCCAAATCTCGGATTTCGAAGAGACGCCGGCTCGCCGAATACGGAATCAATTCCTTAATCCTGGCCAGTCGTTCCGACTGCGAAAGCCGGCCGCGATCTTCCCACTGGGTGAAGAAATATTTTGCTTCGCCTTTCAGCTGAGTATCGAGCATGTCTGTCTGCGCACGCTTCAGGTAGAATCCGGTTCCGATCGCACACGAAACCACAGCGATGCCGACCAAGAGCATCGACCAGACTATAAGTTTCGTGCTGAGCGGCCAACGCTTCATTCCGGACCTTTAAGAATATACCCGACACCCCGGACGGTTTGCAGCAGCTTTACCTCGTGAAAATCGTCGATCTTTCGCCGCAAACGGTTGATGTAGACATCCACCACATTCGTACCGGTATCAAAGTGGTAATCCCAAACTTGCTCGCAAATGCTGGTTCGCGAAAGGACCCGGCCCGGGTATCGCATCAGAAACTCCAATAGAGCAAACTCTCGCACCGCTAAATCAATTTTCTGACCTCCGCGCGCAACCTCGCGGGTCAGTAAGTTCATGCTCAAATCAGCTACTCGCAATGTAGTTGCTCGATCACCACTGCTTCGCCGGCCCAGTGCGTTTACCCGCGCGACCAGTTCTCGCATCGAAAACGGCTTAGCCAGATAATCATCTGCTCCCAGCTCCAGCCCTTCCACTCTTTGCGAAACCTCGCCCCGTGCAGTCAGTAACATTACCGGCGTAGCGTTTCTCTCTTCTCGCAGTCGACGAAGGACAGCTAGCCCGTCCTTTCCCGGCATCATAATATCAAGAATGATGACATCAAACGTCTGCTTTCCCGCTTGGTCGATCGCTTGGTTTCCATCAAAGACGGTCTCTACCTCATAACCGGCCTCCCTGAGAGCCTTGCGGATGAAATGGCTTACTTTCTTTTCGTCCTCCGCAAGCAGGATTTTCATGGATTCGCTTCTATACATAGTATGGACGTTGCCGCCCACTCTGAGCCGTCGCCCCACCACTCACACTCGATTCTCGGGTTACTCATTTAGATCGCTTCTTTATCAACCCGCAACGGTCAATCGGTCAAATTGCTTACGTTGTTCACAGGGTGATGAAGATTACTTTTTCTCTAATGACCCAAGCTTAATAATCATCTACGTGTGAACAACTACGATTCTCATCCCCTAATGGGCTTCAGCATTGGAATCACAGGCATTTTGACAATGTGAACAACTGACCGGCTGCACACCAACATGCACGAACAAGCGAGAGTCACCACGGAGTAATCCGAGTTATTTACAGCTTATCCTGCATTCTTCAGAAGTTCGTTCACAAAGTAGCCGCGGCTTCCAGCTGCGAGTGTTACGCCGTTCCGCCTCCGGGCGCGGCCGATGAAATGTGGACGCGCGGTAGCTCGAAAAGCGAAGCCGGTTCGCACCTGGCAGATGCGTCTACTGGATCAACTCCAATCAAGAATCGAACCAAATCCGGGATCGAATAGCCTTTTGTAAGTGCGAACGGCGAAGCCATCCGTCATTCCGGCGACATAGTCGCACAAGATTCTTGCCTTACTTTCCGGCGATCCTTGACTCCGAACAATCTGATCGAATGCTTCGGGCAAAAGGCGCAAACCTGAGTCCTTGGGGGCCAGATAGCTCTCGCACAATGCAGTGAAGATTCCTTCCAGAATTACTCGGCCCTTTCGTTCCAGTTGGTGCAGTTGTGAATGATCGAACACCAAATCATGGGATAATTTCTTATAGAGATCTGCTTCCGCGCGAACGGCTGGGTCGATAAAGAGCGTAAAGCGGTAGCGACAGCTTTGGGACGACAGTGGGCCGTTACGCTCTCTCAGCGAAGTGGCTCGAATGAAGGCGCCAATTTTCCGGCTAAATCGCGCTTCGGCTTTACGGTCCTTGATGGCCGCTATTACGGTTTCGGCGTGTTGGACCTCATCCGCGCTTAAACCCCGTTGGCCGGCCCAAGCCTCGACTTTTTCGCTCCGGAGAAATCCAGCGTTGATGCTATCAACCAAATCATTCAGGCAGTAGGCGGTATCGTCCGCCCAATCCATAATTTCACATTCCAAGGAGCGAAACTTGTTCCAGTCATCAATGTTTGGAAGCTCGTTTCCGTCACACACAAATCGTCGTAGATACGCCTGGTCGTTATAGATGAAATGATTACGGACTTCTGCCTTCTCGCTGAGCAATCGCTTGTATTTGAGGATCCCATCCACAAAGGCACGCGTTGGATTCATGCCCCGCCGTACCGATCCTCCCGGATAAATGGTCTCGGTTATAATCCGCAGGCTCTGTGCGTTCCCTTCGAATCCGCCATATGATTGCATCAACTGATGTAAGGTTCGTTCACCAGCATGACCAAATGGAGCGTGGCCCAGGTCATGAGCCAAGCAAATGGCTTCGACCAAGTCTGCATCGATAAAGAAATCGGTCTCCAAAGCAACAGCGTTTTTCTGCAGGAAAGAACAGATCGAGCGGCCAATCTGCGCGACCTCCAAAGAATGGGTTAGACGCGTCCGATAAAAATCAAACTCGCCTGAGACAAACACCTGGGTTTTGGCCTGTAAACGGCGAAACGCGGAGCTGTAAATGATGCGATCTCGATCGACCTGAAAAGCAGAACGAAAATCGTCCGGCTCCCGAGGATTTAGCGACTCAAGATCGAATGAATTATAAAAACCGTTTCGAGGCGAAGCTTTCAACGTCATCCCGCTGCGCCCCACTCTGCGATTGTCTGAGGCTTCTGGCCAGACTCATTCCATCTTTTTCTTCGGAGTCGCTGTGGTCGTTGCTGTCGCGTCCGGACTAGGGGAGAGATACGCGCGCGGAGTATCGGTTGGAATAGGCGAAGCCGGAGTAAGTGGAGACGCCTGAGGAGTCGGAGACGGCTCCGCCTTTTTTACAAAGTCCGTTCGCGCCTTCAATAGTGGATCCAAGCTAAAATCACTCACCAGGAAAACCCAGTGTTCCAGCTTCTGTTCGCTGGCCAGCCGAATTTTCCATTCCTCCAGCTGCTTGGTAAACTCAGCGTCCTTCTTGGTTTTCTCTTCCGGCGTTTCATTGGCCTGCGGCGTACGCGTCTCAGTCAGATTTGCACTCACCTTCACGCGCAAGAAGTGAGTTTGTTCGGGACCAGCGCCACCGATTTCCAACCGGTAATGAAATCCTTCGAACGTCTCCAACTCAACGACCAGCGGCTGCTGCAGTCCGGTTTCGCTAACCGGCGTGTTCTCCGGACGAACGTCTTGCAATGAAATGGAAAGGGAGGAAAGAGGATTGGCGTTTTCTTTCTCCAAACTCTCATTGGCGGCAGCATCTTGAAGTTCCCAGTCTGCGTGCTCATCTTTCCGGCTTACCTTCCAGCCGACAGCGTTACCGACGTTACCACGGACTACGGACCGCACCTTCTGGGTGTCGATAAACTGTTTATTGATCCAGTTGCTCGGGTTCAATGGATCGAGATTGGGAAATGTCTCGTCAATCAAATAGACCTGATCTTTTTTATCCGGATTAAAAGCAAAACGTCCCGAGCCAAGCGCGCTTTCGCTGGTGGACGGTCTCTTTCCGAGAATCAGCGTGGCGATCTTTTTGTCGCCGTTACCAAGGAGATCGATCTCAGTGCCAGACTGATCGCCCTGGCCAGGCGGGAGCAGTTGCAGCCTTCCAAATTGAGACACTCCGACCGCCAACGCCCGCACATATTTCAGCCCCCAAATTGAGCGGAGTAGTTCCCGGATCTTGGCAAAGTCAGCCGGATATCCATATCGTTCGGCCACCTGCCAGCCGTCGCCGGAGGATTGCAGACTCAGATTTTCTTTGCCTGCTTGCACCCGAACCTTAGTGACATCGTTGACCGCTAAATCCGAATAAATTTGTCGGTCACTGGATTCTCCTTTCCAGGTTGAGGATTGCCTCATCTGGAAAATCGTTCCGGCGATCACTAGCAGCAGAGCGATGCCAAGTAGCAGATAAACCTGTTTTCGTTTCATCGAGCAGCGCGACTTTGACGCTTGAATATCGCAAATCCCAAGCCCGCTAGCGTGACGAGTAACGGCATGGCGGCGATATTGATCCACTTCAAAGTGTTTTGCAGAGAGTCGATCTCCTGTCTCAAATCCTTGCGCACCTGCTTCAGTTCTTTATCTAACTTTGCTTCATTCTCCTGGAACTTCTTGATCTCGGCCTGCTGTTGGGGAGAAAGGACCGTCTTTTGGTCCGACGGGTTGCTATTCTGCAGAGCGGCTAGCTTTTGCTTCGTTTGGGCGATGCTATTTTCGAGCTCATCAATCTTGCTCTGATAATGTTGCTCTGCAGCCGCCTCCATCTGGTTGACGACCAAGAATGGTCGGTTAGCCGAGGCGCGACTTCGAATCGACATCAAATTGGAATCGCCCGCCAACATCTCAACGCTACTCTCGATGAAGTTCAAATTTCCGTTAGTAGGAGAGAACACCGTTTGAGTAAGAACCTGCTGTTCGTTTCCAGCGATGGTATCGAACGCAAAATCCGCATCTCCGATTAATACCACTACTCCTTCGTTCGTTGCCTCCTTGAGCGACACTGGCGTTGAACTAGTCGATGGAGTTGGCGTGGGCGTAGCGTTAGGATTCGTAGGCTCCGCTGGCGGTGCTGCCGGTTTGCCATTGGCGAAGGCGGTTTTGAATTTCCCGGTCAGACGGACGGCCAGCGGGTAGCGCGTATGGGCGGGCTTGAGTGCCTTGCGGACCGCGTCCGATCCCATCTGCACGGTCATCGCATCAATCAGACTGCTCTGTTCGGAGGAAGAAATGAGCACTTCTTCTTTCAGGCCGTCGGCCGGTGTGCCGAGGAAGGCACCGGCAAATGGTAACAGCACATCATTAGTTGCGGCACCAAGCGGATCACTGCGGTTGATAGCATCCGCTGTCAGCGACAAGACACTCGGATCCGACTGAACGATGTTCGCTTCCCGCTGGATCTTGGTCGCAAAGGCCGGATCTGCCACGACCTGGTTTGACGTGAAATTAATGCCCCAGGCTTTGAGGAGTTTGTCGAGGGATGCGGAAAAAACTTCGCCTCCCATCATGCCGGCTTGACCACTCATCTGAAAATCGACAAACGAGAATGGATCGAGCAACGCGACCATCTTACCGCCGCGCAGCAGAAATTGATCAATTGCGTATTGAGCCGAGTCGGTGATGCCTTTCGGATAGCACACCAACAGGACCGAAATATCGTCATCGATCTTATCAGCGGTGAGCGACACTTCGCGGACGGTGTAGTTTTCCTTAAGCTCCTGCGCGAATACCCACGGTGCGCTGCCTTGCTGCCGCCGCTGCATCATCATTGGATTATTGCGCCCGAGCACGGGCAGGGCGCTCATTACGCCGATGACCGCTTTCTTAGGATTAGCCACGCTGGAAATGGCTCGAGAGACATCATACTCAAGCAGAGATTCTCGACCGGGACTGAGAAATGGAATGGCCGTTTTCGCGTCGAGGCAACTTACCGCCAGTCCAAGATAGACTTTATCACTGAGATTGACCGTTTGTCCCTCGACCCCATCGAGTCGGGCTGAGTCTTCCGCGTCGGAGTCCGGTTTAGGATCGAGTTTGACAATCTTGATCTTGCCGCGGCTTACCTGCTGGAATTCTGAGAGCAGATCTTCGACTTCCTGGGCGTAAGTACGGAGATAGACCGGTGTTGAGGCATTATCTTTGCTGTAATAGAAGCGAATCTCTACTGGGGTATCAAGTTTCTGCACGATTCGCTGCGAGCCTTGCGACAACGTATACAGATGGTTCTCGGTCAGATCCCAACGAAATTTGCTGAAATTTCCGAGCAGGTTAAGCGCAATGAGTATGACCAACAGCGCGATGACACCGATAACGGAGAAAAGCCAATTCTCTGCAACCTTTTTCATAGGTTTTTACGCGCGATGAGCGCGTAGAATGACGCTCGTTGTGAAGAGCGAGAAGACAATGACACTGATGAAAAACAGCAAGTCGCGACTGTCGACCACTCCTCGCTGAACGCTGTCAAAATGTGTCATCACCCCGACGGCGGTGACCGCATCAACCAGCCAAGCTGGGGCCCACGCCGATAGTGGATCGGTTATCGGCCGCCATCCACAGAGAATTAGGAGAAGAGAGATCATCACAGCCAGGATAAAGGCGACAACCTGATTCCGCGTCAGCGCTGAGGTGAGCGACGCGATCGAAAGAAATGCTCCGGCCAAAAAGAAGCTGCCGATATACCCGCAGGCGATTCGGCCAAAGTCTGGGTGCCCGAGATACGCTACGGTTATTACTAAAGGAAACGTGAGTGCCAGCGCAATGCAGAGGAAAAGCCAACTAGCCAAGAATTTTCCAAGTATCGCTTGCCATGGAGCGACCGGCATGGTCAACAGCAGTTCCATTGTGCCCAGACGGAGTTCCTCCGCCCAAAGCCTCATTCCGACCGCCGGCACCAGGAAGAGGTAAAGCCAGGGATGCCAGAAAAAGAAAGGAATCATGTCGGCCACCCCCCGTTCAAAAAAGCCGCTAACCAGCAGCGTGAAGGCGGCGGCCAACAGAAGAAAGATAACGATGAAGACATAAGCAACCGGGGAGGTGAAATAGGCCCAGAGCTCCCGTTTTGTGATAGTCCAAATCGTCTTCATGCAGCGGTTTTTGTATCGGGCAGCGTGATGTTCCGGAAAACATCATCGAGTCGGCCTTCGTCGATTTGGATGTTCTCGACTTTCCAGCTGTTTCGGCCCGCTAGCGCGATCAGCTCAGGCAAGAGTTGGCCGTGCGGAGTCAGCCGAACCGTTACTCGACCATCAGCTGCAGACAAAAGCTCGCATCGCGAAACGGCGGGAAGCGATTCCAATTGAGAAACAAGCCGCTGCTGCTCAGTATCATTCACAGTAAGCACGACATTGCCGGCCGATGGCGATTGTGCCTTGAGTTCTTCGGGCGTTCCAATTGCTACAATCGAGCCTTGATCGATAATTAATGCGCGCGTGCAGGCAGCTTCTACTTCCTCCAAGATGTGGGTCGAAAAAATGATGGCTTTATGGGTGCCAAGGCGCCGAAGCAAGGATCGAACCTCATGTTTTTGATTGGGATCAAGACCGTCAGTGGGCTCATCAAGAATCAAAACCTCTGGATCATGAATCAAGGCTTGGGCCAGACAGGTGCGATGCCGAAATCCTTTCGATAACGTGTCGACACTTTGTTGCATGACTCGATTCAGGAAACACATTTCTACGACGCGATCGATGGCTTCGGTCTTAGCCGCCCCATATAAGCCCCGCATCTCGGCACAAAAACTGAGAAACCCGGCAACCGACATATCGCTGTAGATCGGCGCGTTTTCCGGCAAATATCCGATGCGACGCTTGGCTTCCAATGGATTTTCCGAGATTTCGAACCCGCCGATCGTCACTGTTCCTTCGGTCGACGGCAGATACCCGGTGATCATCCGCATGCTGGTCGATTTACCAGCACCGTTAGGTCCGAGAAACCCGAGGACCTCGCCTTTGGCAACAGTGAACGTGATGTGGTCGACTGCGAGTTTCGGACCGAAACTCTTCGTCAGCTTATCAACGTTAATCATATGGGGAGGTCATCGTGGACGTTACTTTTCGGGAAGGGAGCTTAAGACAAAGCGCGAGCCAGTCCCTTTGTCAAGCAGCGGGGCGGTTGGATTTCGACGTTGACTTCTAGCTAGTTCACGCTCGAAGGGTATCGCTGCACCATGTCAAAAAACTCGATTCCCCGATTGATCTATGCCGCAAGCGAATCCTCGGCTGATATGCTGTACGCTACTCGATTCTTTGTGCCGGATCCGTTCTTCTATTTGGAGCAGAACGGCAAAAAGAGCATCCTGCTTTCCGATCTGGAAATCGATCGCGGGCGTCGGGAAGCGAAAGTAGATGAAGTAATTTCTCTTTCTTTGATTCAGCGACCTTTGGAGAAGAGGTTAAAAAAGAAACCAACGATCGAACAGACGATTGAGCGATTTTTACGGCAACGAAGAGTCAGGCGCGCAGTGGTACCGAGCGATTTTCCGCTCGGGTTAGCGAATGCACTCAACGCTAGTGGGATTAAGCTGGAGCCGATATCCGGTTTATTCGATCCGGGGCGCGAATTTAAGCGCGATGAGGAGATCAAGCAGCTCCAACAGGCCATTGCGTTGACTGAAGTAGGATTGGAAAGGGCTTATGCGGTTCTTCGGGCATCAGAAATCAAGCCCGGGCGTAAGCTTTTCTGGAGCGGCAAGAGGCTCACCTCCGAACTGCTGCGTGCGGAGATCGAATGCGCTATTCTGCGGGCCGGTGGAATTCCGATGAACACGATTGTGGCCGGCGGCGATCAGGCCTGCGATCCCCACGAACGCGGTTCCGGGCCACTCGCGGCCAATTCGTTAATCATTCTCGACGTGTTTCCACGAGCCGGCGAGACCGGTTATTACGGCGACATTACGCGGACAGTCCTGCGCGGCAAAGCGAGTGAGGCGCAAAAACGTCTTTGGCACACAGTCCTGGAAGGCCAGGCGTACGCGTTGAAAAAGATTCGCCCGGGTCTTTCCGGTCAACAGCTGCAAAAGGAGGTATCCGATTTATTTACGAATCGCGGCTTCCCGACCGAAGTTCGCGAAGGCCGCTGGACTGGATTCTTTCATGGGCTCGGTCACGGGCTCGGATTGGAAATTCATGAATCGCCGCGGATTGCCGCCACGAAATTCAAGAACGGCCAAGTGTTCACCGTAGAGCCTGGTCTTTATCTCCCGAATGTCGGCGGCGTGCGTCACGAAGACGACGGCGTGGTGACGGGCAACGGTTTCAGAGTGTTGTCGAAATTTCCGAAGGTGCTGGAACTGTAGTTACCGGTTACAAGTTACAAGTTGCGGGTTGCGGGTTGCGGGTTCGCCTTACGCCGACGATCGTATTTGCGTCCGCGCTTTTCGGATCCGCCCAAATAGCGACTTAGCCCACCCAGCAGCCGGCCCGCTGAAATGCCCATGGTGTCCAGTTCTTCATATCTGGATTGTGGAACCAATCCAATGTCGAGAGAATAGATCAACTGTGCCCGTAATTCGCCTACGGAGCCCTTGGAAAAGCTCAAGAATTGGATGAATTCCGCATTCCCATCGCGCTCGTATCCTTCAGCGAAATTCGAAAGGACCGAGATTGAAGCCCGCTCCATTTGATTGGCCAAATTTCGATTTGAGGCAAACGAAGGAGTTCGCACTAACAATCCTGTTTCGCGCACAAAGGCTCGGCATGCTTTGAATGCGTCGAAATCCTTAAAATCGTTTACTTTTGCCATTTTTGGAATCTTAACAGGTTCGCTGATTATAACAACATAAAATAAGTGTGTTTCTTATGTTGTGGCGCGGCAAGTGAAAACCCGCAACTTGCGACCTCTAACCCGCAACGTTACGGGCAATCGCGAACGAAAATATGACAGCCGGCGTAAGGCGAACCCGCAACCCGCAACTCGCAACCTAGTACGCGAAGAGCGCCAGCGAGAAGATCAATGCACCCCAGAGTACGCCCAGGCCACCGAGCGCGCGCCAGCGTAGGACCGACTTTGTGATCCAGTTGATTTGGTCACGCAAAAGGTATGGTTTACCAACCCAGAACATCCCGAGCGTTAGCCAGATATAAGCCAGGACTACCAGAAGTAATCGAGAACTCTCCGATCGAAGAAATGCCGCCGACAAGATGGGTTCGGCCACTAGCATCGCCAGAATACCTATTGCGCGCGCCGCCAGGAATTCTTCAACGAATAAGACAGTAAGGATAAACAATACCGGTACGGCCACCTGAAGGTAAACTCGTAGCCAACCAAATTCCTCTAGATCGACACAAGAGACCAACCAGAAGCACCACACCGCGTCAAGCGCCAGGATCCCGATTCCGGCAGATTTCGAGCGAGGAAGTTTGATCAGCCATTTTTGGGTTTCTGCCGTCCGCATCAGCGCATACAAATGTCCGACGATCAAGGCGGCGCCTACAATGAGGCCGACAATATGAAGAGTGAAATCGTAGATGCGTGGCGGGTATTCCATGAAGCGACTAATTAAAAAGGATAGCGGGATCTCCGTACAACGTGTATCCGGTCGAACGAAGTATCCGCACTGGGAAAAGCTCACCAACGTGGCGCGGCGAACCTTCGAATACTACAATTTTATTTCCGCGGGTACGTCCCATTAGACGCTCTGGATTGGTTTTACTCCGTCCCTCACAAAGAATCTCGACCTGCCGGCCAACCAACGCTTCGCCCCGCCGTTTCGCCCAAGAGTTCACCAACTCCAAAAGATCGTGATTGCGATCTTCTTTGGTCTTTTCCGCAATCTGCATCCCGAGTTCAACTGCGGCCGTACCTCGTCGTGCCGAATACTTGAAAACGAACGCATTATCAAAACCGACCCGATCAACCAGCTCATAAGTTTGGCGATAATCGTCATCGGTCTCTCCCGGAAAGCCCACTATAATGTCAGTGGTAATCGCAATATCCGGCGACACCGCTCGAATGCGCTCAATCAAGTCGAGATATTTGTCACGAGTATAGGTGCGGCGCATAGCTCGCAGAATTCGATCGGAACCAGATTGCAGTGGGAGATGCATATGTTCCACTAGCTTTGGCACGCGGCCAAAAGCTTCGATAAGATCCTGACGAAAACCGATCGGATGGGGAGATGTAAAGCGGATGCGTTCGATTCCAGGCACCGCTTGTACCGCCTCAAGCAATTGTACGAATGGGCTTTTGCCGTCTATCTTGGGAAATTCGTGTCGTCCGTACAAGTTCACGATTTGGCCAAGCAAGGTTACTTCTTTGATGCCACGTGCCGCCAGCTGCTCCACTTCATCGACAATTTCGTTGATTGGACGACTGCGCTCATTGCCTCGGGTAGATGGCACGATACAAAAAGAACAATGCATGTTGCATCCCTGCATGATCGAGACGAACGCGCTCACCGTCTTTTGCGCCAGCAGATGATTGCGGATGGTACTCTGCGAGCCGGCCTCTTCCGCCACGTCAACAATCGAAAATCGGACGTCGTCCCAACGTCGCGAGTTTTTTTTGTCTAGTGCCTGTTCGACATATTCTGCTACCCGGTGAAATTTTTGGGTACCAACGACCAAATCGAGGTGAGGAACGTCCTTAAGCAGCGAAGATCCCCGGCTCTGTGCCATGCATCCGAGCAAACCGTAAACTATCGGGCGTTGCTGCGATAGGGAGCCAAGCATTCCGATTTTGCCGAGAGCTTTCTGTTCGGCCAAGTCCCGAACGCTACAGGTATTGAGCAGAACGACATCCGCGTCTTGAGCATCCGCGGTGATTTCATGACCACGGGCAATGAGCATCTGCGCGACTTGTTCGGAGTCGCGCTCGTTCATCTGGCAACCATAAGTTTTGATGTAGACCTTAGCCATCGTCCGCCACGAGAGCGCGTAAACTAACGCGAAACAGAAAGCAAGTAAACGGGAGAGAGGGAAGGAAGGGGCGCCCCGAAAACAGACCGCGGATTGGAATTCATCGAAGCTGCCGGCTACCAGGCAATGGCCGACAGCGTCGATGTGCGCGTGTTAGCTCCGAGTCAGTAGCCGTTGCGAGGGTGATCGCGGCTGGTTGTTACGGGCAGTGATTAGTAAATGACTGAGGGCCGGGAGTCGCGCGCTACGATGACGGGCGGTTTCTGCTCTTTTTCTCGCTTGACTTTGTTGAACTAGCCGGCGATGTAAACGTTTACAGTAAAGGTTTACAGCATCCTTAACTCCTAAATACCCCCCCTCTAGCCATGGAAGGTTCAATTCCCCCCGGGCAAGAACGCCCGCTCGCTGGACTGGCGCATCCTCAGCCCAGACTCGTTCGTGCAGCTCGCAAGCAGCTGATCTCGTCGGTGCACCTATTGCCAAACTCGCTTCCCTGTCCGAGTCCACGCTTTTTCATCCGCCGCGCCCTTGGTGCGCTGACCGGCATCTGCCTGCTGGCAGGCGGCATTAGCATCGCTCAGACTCAATTACCCGGTTCCACTGGCAAGGGCCCTGTCGGATGGGACAGCTACCGTCGGCCCGATTTATTTCCGAAGCTGCGCTCAGGCACCGAAACCCGAGACTTTTCGAGCACCGATCCCGCCCAAGCCAACGGTGACTTTAATCATCCCTTGCGTGTCACCTCTGACGGCCAATACGTCATCGCCGAGGCCAATGGTCCGGGCGAAATAGAATCTATCTGGTCGACAATCAATGGAGGTGACGTGACCAATGATGGCCTCATTACGATTGAGTTAGACGGGCACGTCGTTCTCTCTTCGAATTATCAGGCCCTGGTGAGCGGAGCGCTGGGAGCCCCTTGGGTGTGGCCGTTAGTCGGAAATCTTTATGACACTTCGGGAGGCGCCCAGATCAAGGTGCCTATGCCTTATACTCAGTCCATGCGCGTTACTGTGCAGGGAAACCCGGATTATTTTCACGTTATCTATCGCCAATTCAACGATGCGACCGGGGTAAAGACCTTCGATCCGAGCGACAAAGCTCTCGATGTTATCGCCAAGCTGCGCGCATTCGGTGTAAGTGACCCAAAACCCGTACGGGCAGGCACCGTGACTGCCAGCGCCGACATTAACATCCCGGCTAATTCGCAATCTCGGCTCGTCCAAATCAACGGCGCAGGCGAAGTCACAGAGCTACGGCTCCGACTTCCCCAGGTGCAGCACGCTCCCTATGTTGCTGACGATGGCAGAGCCTTCGGATCAGGTGGCAATAGTCAGTTCACAGTTGCGATCGATCCGGCAAATCAGGGTGTGCGTCTGACGCGCCGTTACGATCCCTCGATTGGTAATCAAAAGGCGAACGTTTCCGTCAACGGCACCCTCGCCGGTCAATGGTTTTCCGGTGCCGCTGTTCCAGCAGGCCTCTGGGCCGATCAAACGATTGTGTTTCCCAGTTCTTTGACTGCCGGTAAACGCCAGATCACGATCACTAACCAATTCATTTCTTCCGACCTGGATTTTAATGAATTCCGGTATGACGTATCATCTCTTGTCAATGGAGAATGGACGCGGTCGGACACCGTGGATGTTGGTCCGAATCATCCTGGAGAAGAGTCGGCCCACGGATACGTCATCGGAGCGCAGACTTGGCAAGGATTCCGGACCTTTAGTTATTCAGTGGATACGCAGACTGTGGCCAATTCCATGGCCGTTCTGGGTGGAGCCCGATTGCAGATTTCCTTTGACGGTCAGACCACCGTGGATGCCCCGATTGGCGAGTTCTTTGGCGCGGGCCTTGGCAAGTACGATGTCCGTGCGCTGATGTTTTCCATCGACAATAGTTCGCCCGACGGTTGGTACACAACTTGGTGGCCGATGCCTTTTGCTCGGAACTCCACCATTCAGATAGTTAACGGAAGCGGAATCCCGATTCAGGGCGGAAAAATCGAAGTGCGGCATGTTAACGAGCCGGAGATGGCCTCTCATCTCGGGCCGGACGGCGACACCGGATATTTCCATGCTACGTATAACCGGACGGAAACAGTCTCTGGACAGGACTACGTTTTCCTGGATACGCAGGGGCGTGGTGTTTTCTACGGCGTCGTTCACACCATGCGAGGCGAGAACGGGAACCAACGAGGATATCTGGAGGGTAACGAACGCGTCTACAATGACAACCTTCTCAGCCCAGCCTGGAACGGTACTGGAACGGAAGATTTTTATGAATCGGGTTGGTACTTTCGCGGCGGCACACCGTACTCAATGCCGTTAACCGGTAATCCTGCCTACAATCCGGGGATCAATGGCTTCACCAATGATACCACTGGCGCGTACCGGCTGTTTCCCGCTGAAGCCATCTCATTCGGACAACGGCTGCGCTTCACGATTCAGCATGGTCCGGTGGATGATGTATCGGCAAATTACAGTTCGGTAGCATTCTGGTACGGCCAGCCCAGCTATTCCATCGAGGTTACAGATGCGCTGAACACCACCGACATAGTTAGTCGTCAACGTCACCGCTACTCGGTTTCCGGTGACACGGAGAGTCCGCTTGCTTCGAGCTTTCCGGGTGAATTCAACTACATTCCGGTCACGCTGGGCCTCGACACGGCCTCGACTGCCATCCGTTTCGAGATGGCAATTAACCCCGCCAACAACGGCGTCAGACTCACGCGTGTCTCAGACCAGAATCTCTCCTATCAGACCGCGAACGTCTATATCGATGGGACCTTTGCTGGCACATGGATGGAGCCATGGAACAATCCCGATTCCCGTTGGCTGGATGATCCCTTCGATATCTCAGATAACCTCACGCGCGGCAAGCAGGCCATTAACGTGCAACTGGTCCCGCTTACCGGGCTCACTGGAACTTCAGTCTGGACGGCTGCCCATTATGAGGCAACCTCCGAAGTGACGCCTTATAGGGACACTCAAAATCCAGGTCCAATCGCAGAGCTCGTCGCAGCCGGATCCCCATTTAATTCGATCAATCTATCCTGGGAGCCAGATACCGACAGTGTTGGGGTTGTCAGTTATCAAATCTATGGTTCGATGGATGCGGCCGTTCCGGTTAATTCCACTACGCTGGTTGGCCAATCGCCTGTCCCAGGATTTCAGCATGTGGGTCTTGGATTGGAACAACAGTGGCATTATCGAGTCAGAGCTGTCGATGGAGCTGGCCATCTGGGCCCGATCTCAGACGTTGTGAGTGCTCGGACAGGGAATGAGCTAAAAATCGAGGGAGAGAGTCTGGTCGCCACGGCTACCGGTACTGCTCCGGTAGTGACACAAGGCAATTGTTGTGGAGTCGTCTGGTCAGGAAACGCCCAACTCTGGTTCCAGGCATCGAAGGTCGGTGACAACATGATTTTAACGATCGATGTTCCTGCCGCCGGGACCTATGATCTATCGGCAGTGATGACCAAAGCGCGCGATTACGGCATCGTATCGCTGGAGGTTGATGGGGCGCAGCTCGGACAACCCTTCGACGGCTACAACTTCCCCAACGTCACCGTCGCCACCGTAGACTACGGGTCAGTCCCATTGAGCGCCGGCGCCCATCAACTCACCTTTACGCTCGTCGGGAAAAACTCCAATTCCAGCAACTATCTGGTTGGGATCGATTACCTGCTGCTAACGAAGACGAATTGAGAGTCGGTTCCTCGATATATCGTGGGTTTTGCCCGTGGCGCCGCAAGCGACGCACCCTCCGATCGCTGGGATATGCCGGACATTTTTCGACCTGGATACCCCTGACGCCGGAGGGTGCGCCGCTTGCGGCGCCCGAAAACAACCGATCGTGGTGTTCTCACCCGGACTTCAAGACGAACTCTTCGCCGCTAACGCCGCTTCATCCCGAGTGCGTTTGCGCTCGATAAATCCGGCGACTACGATGCAAAGTTCATAAAGCAGGTACATCGGCATACCCATCATCGCCATCGAGAGTGCATCCGGGACTGGCGCGAGAAACGCAGCGGCCAGAAAGATCAGAAGAAAGGCGTAAGCCCTGGTGCGGCGAAGGAGCGCTACCGAAACGATACCGAGTCGCACCAACACCAAAACCACCACGGGTAACTCAAACGCAATGCCGAAGCCGATACAGCATTGGGTCACAAATGAAAAATATTCCCTGACGTTCCAGGTCGGTGCCCAATGCATGTTCATTGCATCGTGAAAAAAGAAGCGCAAGGTCGGTGGGAGTACAAAATAGTAAGAGAATAACACGCCGGCCAGGAAGAGGCCGAATCCGATCAGGACTGCTGGCAGCATGGCCTTGCGTTCCTGCGGAGTGAGCGCGGGCAGAACGAATCCTCCCGCGAAATAGATCAAAAACGGGAACGCAATCACAATGCCCGCATAAAACGCGAGTTGAAATGAGATGGTCATCGAATCGGCCACTCCGAACGAAACCAATGTTCGCACCAGATTAGGATCCAATGAACTAAGCGGCGCTTGCATCATCTGTGCGAGCTGACTTCGAAACAGGAACGCAATCGCCATTGCGATACCGAGCGCGAGAGCCATTTTAATAATGACCCAGCGGAGATCTTCCAAATGATCGAGAAACGGTTTGACCGCTTCGGCATGATTCCCTTCTCGAAATTTGAAAAGGTTAGAAATTTTCATCGGGTTCCTTAGCTTGCTCATCCGATCAGCCCGCGCGCCCAGAGCCGCGCAAAAAGAGCAAGCGTATTAGCATCCTGAACGATGTTCTCTGCCACCATGGAACGCAACTGCTCCAGAGTGAATTCCCGAGACTCAACGATGGTTTCGCTCGTGTCGATTTGAGCGCCGTCTCCAGTTGCTCGAACTGGCCGAGCGAGAAACAGATATTGCTGCTCGTCCGTAAAACCCGGGGAAGCATAGTACCATCCTAGGTCGATCAATTCGCCCACTGCGCTTAGCTCGTATCCAGATTCCTCGGCTAACTCCCGAAGAGCGGTCGCTTTTAAGAGTTCCGGGCCCGGATTCATCGAGTCGTCCACCTGCCCCGCCGGAAATTCCCATAACCACTTCTGTACCGGAATCCTGGCCTGATGAATCAGAACAAACCGACCCTCCGCCGTGATCGGGCAAATTATCACCGCTTTCTTCCTCCGGACCACCGTCCAATCGCGCGTGGTCGTTGTCCCTCCAATCGCAACCTTCTCTTGGCGAACTTCGAGATGAGGATTCTGGAAAAGCGTGCGAACCTCTAGCAAGCGCCATCCTTCTTCATTACTCACGGAGTTTTGCGTTCCACGCTTCTAATTCCGCCGCAACATTTTTTGGCGACGGCGCGCCGATGGCGGTTCGGCTGCGCAGGGCATTATCCAGATTCAATACAGCGAAGACATCCTCGGCGAAACGATCGCTGAACTGACGGTATTCCAGTAGTGTCAGCTCGGTGAATGGACGTTGGTGTTGGATGGAGAAAGCCACGAGCTTGCCGATGATCTCATGGGCTTGCCGAAAAGGAACGCCTCGTTTCACCAGATAATCCGCCAGATCCGTAGCTAACAAACCGGGATCGCTTGCAGCGCTGAGCATTCGTTCCGGTTCGATCTCAATCTCTCGCATCATTCCGGCAAAGACCTCGAGCGTATTTGAGACTTGGTCGAGCGAATCAAAGATCGCCTCTTTGTCTTCCTGCAGGTCGCGGTTGTATGTCATCGGCAGCCCTTTCAGATTGGTTAGCATAGCAACTAGATTGCCGACGAGTCTGCCCGTTTTCCCACGTGTCAGTTCACATACGTCGGGATTTTTCTTTTGCGGCATCAAGCTTGAACCGGTGCTATAGGCATCACTGATCCGGATAAAATGGAACTCAGCCGACGCGAAGAGGATCAGATCCTCGCTTAGACGTGAGAGGTGAATGCCGACCAGCGAAATCACAAAAAGGAATTCCGCGACGAAATCGCGATCGCTGACCGCATCCATGCTGTTATGCGTGATCTCCGGGAAATCAAGTAGCTCGGCGATGTAAGCCCGGTCCAATTCAATCGTGGAACCGGCGAGAGCACCGGAACCAAGTGGCATCTGGTTAATCCGGCCGCGCGCGTCCCGGAGTCGGTCCCTGTCTCGTTCGAGCATCTCCACATACGCCAGCAAATGATGGGCGAAAAGGACCGGCTGTGCCCGTTGCAGATGGGTGTAACCGGGAAGGACTGCAGCGGAATTTCTCTTAGCCAGCTCCACCAGGGCCAATTGCAATTCCCGAATGCGCAGATCGAGCAGATCTGATTCGTGGCGCAGGTAGAGACGCAGATCGAGCGCAACCTGATCGTTCCGGCTTCGCGCCGTATGCAGTTTTGCTCCAGTGGGACCGATGCGTTCGGTCAGAGCCGCTTCGATGTTCATGTGCACGTCTTCCAGCTCAACCCGAAACGGGAATTTCCCTTCGGTGATCTCCGCTTCAATTTGGCCAAGACCGTTTTCGATCTGGCTGAGCTCTTCCCGGGTCAGAATCCCTGCTTTCTCCAGTGCTTTGGCGTGCGCAATCGAGCCGAGAATATCGAATCGATACAGTCGCCAATCGAACGAAACAGACTCCGAGAAACGCTGCAAAGCAGGTGCTGTCTCCTGTCGAAATCGTCCTTTCCACATTGCGGAAGAAATCTGCCGGAGAGGGGATTAGAAGCAAGAGCAAAGACGGGGCACAGGAGTCAGAAGCCAGAAGCCAGGAGCCAGGGGACCATGCGCGGCCTTCCATCGCTCCATGGCAAACCCGGCTTCAAAGTCCGACACGTCCCGTTAGGGACGAGCGAGATGAGACGATCGTATTTTGGCGCCCAACGCGGCTTCACGGGTTTCTCGCTTCCCATCGCTCGACTCCCGGCTTCTGGCTTCCAAATTCTGTTATCACTCCCGCCTCAACACAATCTTCCCGAAGTGCTTCCCAGCCTCGAGTTGACGAAAAGCATCGCTCGCCTCGCTCCATGGAAAAACAGCGTCAACGATTGGGTGCAGTTCCTTTGCCGCAAGAAACTCGTTCATTTTTTCGAAGGATTCACGACTGCCAACGGTGAGAGATTCGACTCTCGCATTGCGAACAATGAAGGTGAGCTGATCGATTGTCGTCTCAGTGCCACTCAACAATCCGACAACTGCGATGAAGCCGCCGCCTTTCAACGCTTTGATTGATTGATCGAGCGTACCCGGCCCGCCGACATCAACTACGTAATCGACACCACGCCCACCACAAAATTCCCGGACTTGCTTCCACCAAACCGGATTCTTTCGATAATTGATCGTAGTGTCCGCACCCAGCTTCTTTGCTCGAGCGAGTTTTTCGTCACTGCTCGATAGGACGATGACACGGGCGCCAAACAGTTTTGCGAACTGGAGGGCAACGATAGACACGCCTCCGGTCCCTTGGACCAGCAACGTCTGGTCTTTTTGCAATGGTTTTAATGTAAGCGCCTGCCAGGCTGTGACGGCAGCAATGGGCAGTGTCGAGGCCTCATCATCCGTCAAATAGACTGGTGTATGAACCAGGCTACGTTCGGGCAGACTGATATACTCGCTGAGTGTGCCTGGCCCGGGAACTCCGAGACTGGTAGCCAAATACTTATCGCCCAAATAATCCTGCTCAAACGGTCCCTTCTGCCAATCCTGGATAAAATGGGTGGTAACTCGATCCCCTTTTTTAAACCGAGTAACTTGCTTTCCCACCGCAATGACTTCTCCAGATGCGTCGGAGGTAGGAATAAATGGGAAACTCAGATCGGGAAAGAATACCCCTTTCACGACCATGAGATCGCGATAGTTGAGTGATACCGAGTTGATCTTTACCAGTACTTCATCCGGTCCTGGTTCGGGTTGCGGACGATCAGTGACTCGCAAGGAATCGATGCCGAAAGCATTGTGAACTTCAACGGTTTTCATTCTGTTAGCCGAGAGGCTAGGATCTTCGACGGCGGTATTCCAATAGAGTGCTGGCATTGTTCGATAATCAGAACGCATCGTAAGCTAATGCTCCCTCCTTCGTCCCCTCAACCGACCGTCACTTCGGAAAACAAGCCAACATCACTGATCGGCACAGTGATTGCTAATGGGCGTTTACCAATCGCCTCCCACTTTTCACCAATCAGGTTACGATTATCCATCAAAGGTAGCTCGCCCGGTTACAATTCTTGCTTGCAAACTCGACTTCGCGTTGGATGGTTGAAAAACGGTAGATCATGGAGCTTCGGCATTTGCGTTCATTGCTTGTCCTGACCGAAGAATTGCACTTTGGACGAGCTGCCGACCGGTTGGGAATAGCTCAGCCCGCTTTGAGCCGACAGATCCAGCAGCTAGAAGCGGAACTACAGACTCAGCTTTTTAACCGTTCTCCGCGCGCGGTTTCCCTTACCGAAGCAGGGCGCGAGTTTGTGGAAGGCATTGGCCCGGCGATTCGACAGATAGAAGAGGCGGCCGCTGGAGCAACCAATTTTGCTCGAGCTAAACGAGGAAGGCTTCGCGTCGGTTCTTCGTGCAATCTTTCCTCCGATTTTATCCCGGAGCTTCTTCAAACGCTTAATCAGGAGTCGCCGCTGGTAAGAATCGATGTGAGAGAGCTGTCCGTAGCCGAACAGATTCGGACTTTGCACGCCGCCGAAATCGACGTCGGGTTAGCCACTCTGCCGATCAATGATCCATCGCTGATCATTCGCCGCATATTCAGCGAGCCTCTGATACTGATGGTTCAAAGCGAGAGCGAGTTCGCTCAAAGGACATCCATTCGTCTCCGCGATCTTGCGAAAGAACGGTTTATCATGTGTCCTCGTTATCGCCAGACCGGCTTTCACGAAATGATCATCGAGCTTGCGGGCAAGGCCGGCTTTCGGCCTCGAATTGCCAACGAAGTCGACGCGCCATCGACTGCTGCTGCGCTGGTTGAGCGTGGTCTGGGCGTAGCCTTAGTGCCTCTGTCGGAGTCATTGACGGCATCGGAGCGTATCCGATGTATCCCGATCAGTAACCCTGCTCTTTTCATCGACATCGGCGTCGTTTGGCGTCGGGAGAATATGTCGCCGGTGCTCCGTTGGTTTATCGATTGCTCCGTTCGATTGGGACGAGAATTGGCAGCAAAGCGATCGCCAAAGCTGGTAGCGTGAGAATTGGTGATCGGCGCTCAATAAGTATGACCGTTCATGGAATGACTGATCACCGATCGCTGCGCGAGTCGGGAAGCTCAGCTAACAACGCTCTTGGCTAAGCGAGGGGCTTCCTCAGCCAAACCAAATCCGGAGTGGACCAGATTAGCGCCTTCATCAACGCGGTCCTCATCCACAATAACCGAGATCTTTATCTCTGAGGTGGTGATCATCTGAATATTGATGCCCGCTTCCCCGAGCAGCTCGAACATTTTTGCCGCAACTCCGGAATGAGAGCGCATTCCTATCCCAACCACACTGAGTTTGGCAATTCCACCCTGCGCAGAAAAGCTGTGAGCTCCAATCTCGCCAACGAGTGGGCCGAGCAACCGATTGATCTTGGGTAGCTCGTCTGAATGAGTCGTAAAGGAAATATCGGTTGAGCCATCGGCCGAAACGTTCTGCACAATCATGTCGACATTGATGCCTGCGCCGGCAATTGCCGTGAAAATGCGCGAGGCTACTCCTGGCCGGTCTGGAACGCGGTTAACCGTCACCTTTGCTTGGCGGCGATCGACGCTTACGCCACGAATGACCACCTTTTCCATTCCGCTCGTTTCTGCTTTCACGATAGTCCCTGGTTCGTCGTTAAAACTACTGCGTACTTCAAAAATGACCCCAAACTTTTTAGCGAATTCCACTGCTCGCGACTGCATCACCTTCGATCCGAGACTCGACATCTCGAGCATCTCGTCGTAGGAGACCTCGGCGATTTTGCGCGCCTTGTGAACGCTGCGAGGATCAGCGGTGTAGACGCCGTCCACATCCGTACAGATCTGGCAAAGGTCGGCTCCCAAGGCAGCGGCCAGTGCGATCGCCGTCAGGTCGGAACCGCCGCGACCAAGAGTCGTGATGTGACCGTCTAAACTTTCACCCTGGAATCCAGCGACAATGACGATATGGCCATCTTCCAGCAACCGATGTATCCGCTTCGGCGTGATATTAGCGATCTTGGCTTTCGTGTGGACACCGTCAGTGACGATTCCAGCCTGCGCTCCGGTCAAAGAAACAGCCTTCCCCCCCAACGCGTTGATGGCCATGGCAGTGAGCGCGATCGTCGTCTGCTCGCCGGTCGCGAGGAGCATATCCATCTCTCGTTCGCTCGGATGCTCCGCCACTTGGCGAGCTAAGCCGATCAGATTGTCGGTTACACCGGACATTGCCGACACCACTACCACAATTTCATCGCCGGCCGCCTGCGCTTGGAGAATGCGTCGAGCGACCAGGAGGATGCGTTCTGGAGTTCCCACCGAGGTCCCCCCGTATTTCTGAACAATCAAACTCATAACAAACGGTAGACCGCTGCCTTATCGGCCGGGGCCTGATAAGTCTCGATTCCGTGATCTACCACGCTTGCAACATCCTTGAGCCCGTGGCCGGTCAGGGTGACGGCGATCTTGGTGCCGTCCGGTATGCCGGACAATGGACAATTGTCGCAGCGGCGTTCCGGGTCTGCGCACTTCAAAACACCAGCGACCGCAGCAGCGCTAGCCGGCTCCACGAACACGCCTTCTTCCGATGCGAGCCAGCGTTGAGCAGCGAAGATCTGCTCGTCCGTGACAACGTCTACTGCCCCTTGCGATTCAAGGAGTGCCGCCTTGGCTCGCATCCGGCTAGCTGGATTTCCGATACGGATCGCTGAGGCCGCCGTTTCCGGGCGCTCAATCACCCGATCATAAAAAAGAGGAGCGGCTCCGGCAGCTTGGAAACCAATCATCCGAGGAGTAATTCCAATGCGTCCGAGCCGAAGGTATTCGGTGTATCCTTTCCAGTAAGCGGTAATGTTCCCAGCATTACCAACCGGCAGGACGTGGGCAAAAGGTGCTTCCCCGAGCGCATCCGCAATCTCGAATGCAGCCGTTTTTTGGCCTTCCAATCGATTGGGATTGATCGAGTTCACTACGCCAATTCCGGGCTCGTTTTCGAGTTCGCGGACGATCTGTAAACAGGAATCAAAATTTCCGTCGATCGCAATGACCTTCGCTCCGTAAACGAAGGCCTGCGCCAGTTTTCCCAGCGCAATATTTCCCGCCGGTACAAGCACTGCACATCGGAGTCCAGCACGGGCAGCGTAGGCAGCAGCCGAAGCCGAGGTATTACCGGTCGAAGCGCAGACCAAGGTCGTAGCGCCGCTCTCGACCGCCGTACTGACTGCGACAGTCATCCCGCGGTCTTTAAAAGAACCAGTCGGGTTCAACCCTTCATATTTCAGATATACCTGACACCGATTGCCCAGCAGTGCTCCGAGCTTAGGAGACTCAATCAACGGAGTCGAACCCTCACCCAGCGTTACTATGGGAGTCGCATCCGTGATCGGAAGCAGGCTCCGGTATCGCTCGATTACGCCGGCATATCGATCGGTTGCTGGGCTCATGACAGGATCCAGAGCAGCACCGGCGTATTTTTGACACATTCCAGCTCGCTCATCTCTTCTACCGCTTCCCTCATTCGGCCAAAGGGAGCGTTGTGGATCATCAGGACGAGAGGTACCGCCGTTTCTTCGTGGCTTTCCGGTTGAATGACAGACGAGATGCCAATGTTGTGCGATCCGAGTATGCTCGCGATTTGAGCCAAAACGCCGGGACGATCATCCACGGTCAAGCGCAAATAAAATCCCGAAACGACGTCCTCTGTTGGCAAACACTTTCCGTACAAGCCGTGCGGAGTAAATCCGAATGCTTTCCCTCCAGAATCGATCCAAATAGCTGCTTGCGCCAAATCGCTGATAACCGCACTTGCGGTCGGATCTTGTCCCGCTCCGCGTCCATAGAACAGGGTATCACCCACGATGTCGCCACGTACCATCAATGCGTTAAATACTCCGTTCACCGACGCAAGGACGTGACCTTTTGGCACCAAAGTGGGATTCACCCGCACCTCAATCCGTGCATTCGAATCCGCTCGGATGGTAGCCACTAACTTGATTCTGTATCCGAGATTTTCTGCGAATCGAATGTCCGCCGCCGAAATTCTCTCGATCCCTTCGACATAGATATGAGTCGTGTCTACCCAAAATCCGTACGCCAACGACGCCAAGATAATCGCTTTGTGGGCAGCGTCCCAGCCATTGATATCCAAAGTAGGATCCGCTTCAGCATATCCTCCTACTTGCGCTTCTTGGAGCGCTTCCGGAAAATCCATTCCTGCGTCCGTCATCCGGGTGAGGATATAGTTGCTCGTGCCATTTAGGATTGCATGGATCGATTGGAGATGGTTTCCGATAAATCCTTCTCGAATCGATTTGATAATTGGAATCCCGCCGGCCACCGCCGCCTCGAAAAAAACCGGGACCCCAACTTCAGCGGCGAGCTCGAAGATCTCGGCGCCGTTTTCGGCCAACAACGCCTTGTTGCCAGTCACGACAGGTTTTCGTGCCTTGAGCGCTCGGCGAAAAAGTTCGTAAGGAAGGTCAATACCGCCGATCAATTCAACGACGATGCCGACCGTCGGATCGTCGATGAGCGCTTCCCAGCGTTCGGTGAGAATTTCTTGAGGCGGCCGTACGCTGCGGACTTGCGAGACGTTCCGTACCGCGATCCGACGCACCTCTAGCTCCAGTCCGATCCGCTCGGTCAATAAAAGCCGGTTTTGGAGGAGGTGCTGATAAACGCCTGCTCCGACCGTGCCTAATCCGGCGAGGCCAATGCCGATCTTTTGCATACAGAGGAGGCGAACCTTCGCGGAATCACCATTCGCTGTAAAGTGAGGAAATTTAGATAGCTGTAGACGCAACTTCCAGGTGCGGAACGCGCTGTAACTCCCGCAGCTAGAAGCTGCGACTACTTCATATCGAAAATAATGTACCGCGGGTATCGATCTGAGGGTGCCGGCTCGAACTTTCCGGTCAGTTCAACTTCCTGGCCCACCTTATTCCTGAATGACTCGGCCTGAACTTGCGAGAGACCATACAGCAAGGCACCTCGGTTATCACTCACCGGATACGTCTTATCATCGACATTGATCTCACCTCGAACTGGTTGTCCAAAATTAAGGCAAATCCAGGCAGGATTTCTGGCGAGTAACGAACCGTCGATCTTTGCGCGGACGGTCACCCATTGGTAGAACTTCACATCTTTGGCTTGAGCGGCCAAGGCACAGCTCAAAATCAATATGCTCAGGATTATTTTCATCGCTTATCCTCCCCCACCTGCTTTTGTCTTCAGATTACTGTAGAAAGTGGCGACGGCGGGGCCCCAACCTTTATTGGTGTCGTTGGGATCGTTATTTGCCCCTGGAGGAGAGTAGGTATACCAGAGCTGACCGATCGTGTAGTCATTGGCATAAGCTCCGTCCGGATTGGATAGGATCCTTGCCGCGTAGTTGATGCTGTCATCAATCGAATTGAAGTTGCGGGGTCCGCCGTCATTCGGCGAAATACCCATCGCGTTATTACGATTGCTGAAAGCATAAGACGGTCCACTCGTGCCTGATTCTTCCTCAGTAATTGCAGCTAACAGGGCGGGATCGATGTTGTACTTCTGCCCGGCATCGACATAGGTCTGCGCATAAGGCTGCATATAAGTTGGCAGGGCTGCCTGGAACGACGCTAGGTCCGTTGCCAGGTATCCTCTCCAGCTCTGATCGAGCCCTGCTCTACCGCCGCTTTGTCCTCCCGCCGCTGCATTCGCCAGTTGGTTCCCCTGTGCCAGGTCATTTGCTGAAGGTGAAGAATCTTCGTTTCCCGAGCCGCCGACGTAGGTATCCGAGTTGTCACAACCAGATAGAACAAAGGCTAGTAAGCTCGCGCTGAGAACCTGGTTCGCCCCTCTCATAAGTGCTGCGGCGGTAATGGTTTACGCCATGCGCTGCGATCTCGGTCATTCGCAGTGGCTCGTAGGAGGAAACCGCGAACGTTTGACACAGATTGATTGGCTTGCAGCCATTCCCGCAATGTCGCCAGCCGGTGCCAAGCGCCGCCTTGCCGATAGTCGGGTCCGTAGACGCAACGATCTGGTCCGACTACTACAGCGAAGCCAATAGTGACCGGTCCTTGTACCGAGAAATGACTGGGGCACACCAGAATCGATCCGGGTGAGGCTTGTTCCGGCTCGACTGAATAGGCGTTGGCGTGTTGCAAATCGCGAAGAATGCCGAGCGTACCGTTGGAACTGAGTGCAAAACCGGCGATGGGTAGCAAAAGATCATTGAGAGAAGCGCCCAGTGGACAAACGTCATTGGCGGAGGCTATGGCCCGAGCGGCGAAAGGATCGTCGCTCTCTCCGTTTAATAGGCGAGCGGCAGCTTTCACTATAGGATCCGAGTCACCGGCCTCCCTGGGGAAAGAATCAAAGGAAGTATCCGCACCGACAACGACAAACTGATTCTGATCGGATTGTCGGACCAAAAGAACACCTTTGCGTTCGGCTTGCTCCAACGTAAAGACGTGATAGATCGATGGCGCCCTAGCAAAAGCCCCCCAATATCTAATTTCACCGTACGGAACTGCGTGCTGAACAAACGTCGCCAAAGCGGCTGGGATATCTGCGTGCACCAAGCTGCCGAACCAGCAAGTAGCGAAAAAGATCAGCAATTCATACAACATAACATTATATTGTTATATAATACGCTATATAACAAGACAAATAACTGTATCTATACTTGGTTAGAAAGCTTCGACCTGGCTTAAACACCACGGCTCGCGAGACCGCTGAATCATCGGCAACCCATCGTCACATTAGGCCGAATGCTTTTGCCTCTCGCACCGGTTCTCGGCCTAACTGGGTGCAGTCACGTCCGCGATCCTGCGGTCTCGCAGAGACGCGCCCTACCTGCGCGCTCGTCAGATCGCCACCTTTTGGCAGGCAGCCTCTTTGTGTGGATTCCCCATTGATGAATTATGCCGGTTCCTGCAGTGTATTGGCGATTCCTTCTTCTGCTTCTTTTTAGCCCGAACCCACCGCAATGGCATATCTCAATCTCACCGATATCCAAAAGCACTTTGACAGCTTTCATGCCCTCAAAAATCTTTCGCTAGCGATCGAGAAAGAAGAGTTTGTCGTCTTCGTCGGCCCCTCGGGCTGCGGCAAAACAACGCTGCTAAGGTCGATCTCCGGATTGGAGACCGTTACCGGCGGAAAAATCGAGTTAGATGGACGCGATATCACCTATGAGCATCCGTCGAAGCGCAATGTGGCGATGGTGTTCCAAAATTATGCGCTCTTTCCTCATCTCACGGTTTTCGAAAACGTCGCCTTTGGTCTGCGGCTTCAACGATTGACCAAAGCAGAGATCAACCAGCGAGTGCAGCGCGCAGCAGCACTGCTGCATATCGAACCGCTCTTGCAACGTAAGCCCAAGCAACTCTCGGGCGGCCAACGACAGCGGGTGGCGATTGGGCGAGCCATCGTCAAGCAACCGAAACTCTTTTTATTCGACGAGCCGCTCTCTAATCTCGACGCTAAACTGCGCGTCCGAATGCGGGTTGAGCTACTTAACTTGCACTATGAGACCCGTAACACCGCTATCTATGTCACCCACGATCAAGTGGAGGCAATGACGATGGCCGATCGGATTGTGATTCTGGACGACGGTAAAATTGAGCAGATTGGCAGCCCGATTGAGGTTTATTCCCGGCCGGCCAACAAGTTCGTGGCCGGCTTTATTGGATCGCCGCAAATGAATTTCATTCCTGTCATCGTGGAAGATCAGAAACCAAGCCAGATTCGTTGTAAATCCGAAGCAATTGGAACAGTGAGCCTACCACTCCAAGTGTCGCAATCGCTTCACGGCAAATCGTTGACCCTCGGTTTTCGGCCGGAACATGTGCGACTCGGATCCCCCGACAACTCCGTTCGCTTACCTGGTGTCGTGAACGTTGTCGAGCATCTAGGGAGCGAAACCTTGATTCATTCGGAGGTTGGAAAGGATACGATCGTTGTGGCAAAGATAGCCGGAATGACGGCTCCCGAACGCAATCACCGGATCGAATTCCATTTGCCGGCGGAGCACCTGTATCTATTTGATGAGAATGAACAGGCGATCCCAATCGAGCCGGTGACTGCCGGCTGAATTAGTTTCGGTAGAGATCGGCTCCCGACTTCGCGAGCCCTGCGTCGCGGCTAGCTCTGTGACGCTTACGTGCCTAAACCCTGGGGCGCGTCCCTACCGCACCTGCAACAAAATCTTTCCCATATGTTGGCTCTCCTCCATGATGCGGTGAGCGTCAGATGCTCGGGTCAGAGGAATGATGCGATCGATCACGACCTTGATCTTACCAGATTCCAATAGCGGCCAGACGTGCTGACGAAGACTCTGAGCGATGGCCGCCTTTTCTTCGATACTACGCGGACGCAAGGTTGACCCTGTGATCGTCAACCGGCGAGTCATGACTGGCATAAAATCAAATTGTTGAAGCGTGCTGCCTTGAAGAAAAGCAATCTGGATTAAGCGGCCTTCCAGGGCGAGCGATCGGATATTCTTTCCCAGGTAGTCTCCACCGACCATATCCAAAATCACATCGACACCGCGGCGATTAGTCGCTTTTTCGACCACTCCAACGAAGTCCTGTGTTCGATAATTGATAGTTACCGCTGCACCGAGAGAACGACAGAATTCTGCTTTGACTTCATTGCCAACGGTCGTGCAAACGGTCGCGTCATGCTCTCGGGCGAGTTGAATCGCCAGATAGCCGATGCCGCTCGAGCCGCCATGGATCAATACATACTCTCCAGCTTTCAGTCGGCCCCGGTCGATGAGATTCGTCCAAACTGTGAATAGGTTTTCCGGGAGAGCGGCTGCCTGAGCGAAGTCGAATCCCTGGGGGATTGGC
>Ga0137401_10000003_pt1 | contig 66591 bp, 44 predicted proteins | sample CZOMad1_1_16fung_FD_108286 | JGI IMG/M metagenome (GOLD analysis project Ga0137401, IMG submission 108286) | Vadose zone soil fungal communities from Angelo Coast Range Reserve, California, USA - CZOMad1_1_16fungal (Illumina Assembly) | ecosystem: Environmental > Terrestrial > Soil > Vadose...
GGGCGAGTCGCGTGAAGTTCCTGAGGTGCCATTCCAGATGCTGACTGCGCTGGAGCTTGGCACTAACGAGTGGACTGCGATCGCGCGTCGTGCGCCATGGCAGATGACTCGCATGAACCTGAACACGTTTGCGCGTCATGGCGTGTTCGGTCAGCCAGGAATGACTGAGCTGATCGCGGATCGTCTGCGTGACCCAACGTCGATCGCTAAGGCCCGCATGTTTCCGTATCAGCTAATGGTCGCTTACACGATGGCTAATGCGAACGCCGACATCCCGAAGGAAGTTTGCGATGCGCTCCAGGATGCAATGGAGATCGCCATCGCGAATGTTCCGGCAATAGAAGGCAGCGTTTACGTCTGCCCGGACGTGTCGGGCTCGATGCGCTCGGCGGTGACTGGTTACCGCAAGGGCGCAACCACAGCGGTGCGTTGTGTCGATGTGGCCGCCCTGGTGGCCGCTGCCGTGCTGCGCAAGAACCCACGCACTCATGTGCTGCCGTTCGAGTGCGATGTGGTTAAGGTCGACCTGAACTCGCGCGACAGCGTGTTGACAAATGCGGCGAAGCTGGCTGCAGTTGGTGGAGGTGGAACCAACTGTAGCGCGCCGCTGGCGCTGCTCAACCGCCGCAAGGCGAAGGGCGATCTCGTGATCTTTATTTCGGATTACGAGTCGTGGGTTGACGCTGGCGGAGGCCGCGGCACCGCAACGATGCGAGAGTGGAATGTGTTCAAGCAACGCAATCCAAACGCTCGTCTGGCTTGTATCGACGTGCAGCCTTATCGCACGGTGCAGGCAGTTGAGCGTGAGGACATTCTCAATGTCGGCGGATTCTCGGATCAGCTCTTTGAAGTGATCTCGGAATTCGCAGGCGGTCAACTTAACGCTGACCACTGGATCGGTGTGATCGAGTCGGTGGCGTTGTAAGCAAGTTCTGGGTTTCGGCGTCTTAATGGCTTCGAAACTCGGAACTAAGAAACTCAATTGTGGGGGCCGAATGCTGTCGTGACTACATTCACTTTAACTGAACAATGTCTCGACGATTTCTTGTCGGCCCTTTAGGCGATGGCGAATGCTGGTGTGGAGTACATGGCAAATGCGGCTTCGAAACCCGCCTCGGTTGATCTATATCAAGCGAGAACTCTCACCGATCTTGTCGCCATTTAATTATGGGGGTGAAAGCTGAAAGGACTACATCACTCTGGCTGTTAACCAGTGAGCCTCTTGGAGTGTGATGACTCCAAAGGTGGTAACACCGTGCTCAAAACGTCTTTTTCAATTCTTGTCACCCCTTCGACGGGTTCGGAAGTGAAGTACATCTCGACTATTAACGTGGCCGAGATTCAGAATCGCGCTGATGAGCTAGCCAAGAACTACCGCGATCTCGACGCCCGTGTTCAGGAACTCAACTGGCAAACTGAACTGGTCGAGTAAACCGATGCAGTCGGTAGTCGGAGAGAAGTAGAGGCGAGTACAACCCGCCAACTGGGTTAAGTTGGGTTGCGTCTGATAAACGCCTTGGGTGACGCGAGGGGCAGCGTTAACGGGTTCGATTCCCGTATCACAAGTAATGCCCAGCAAAGTCACAGGGGCACAGGGCAATCTCAATGTAACTACCAAGTGCTGATCTGTTTCATCCGGCGAGGGTGGGTAAGGGGCACTGCATCGTAGAGGCAACAGCTGCTGCAATTAAACGTTGGCACATGTTCACAAAACCTTCAATGAGCCTTCAAAATGGTCTCTGCGCCGATGCGGTAGCAATCAATCTTCGACAACGGCTCCCAATCGAAGCGCACCGGATTCTGAATGAGCGTAACTTCAGGTTTGGAAGCGCAGTTGAAAACAACATAGAGCCAGTAGTCGTCGCCCAACCGTTGAGCAGTCTTGTACTCGTTCGCCGTGAGCGCGATCTCGCCGACCGCCGCGCGTCCCTTGACCTCGATGAACCTCGTCTCGAGTGCGCCCCCGTTGTTCGGACGGGCAACGTGCGAGATTAAATCAAACCCGCGAGTATCGCTCTCAACGCTTTCGACGTTGCAGCCGCGAGATTCTTCGAAGGCGATAGCCGTCTGAACTGCGATCCGCTCAATCTCAGCGAACTTGAGATCAACCTGAGACTCATCCAAGCCTGACTCTTGAACCACTGTGTAACCGACAGCCTTGTAGGCTTTCAAACGCTTCTCATACATTCGACTGAGTACGGGCACCATCCTGTCGGCATAATCATAGACGCGGACAACGCGTTTGTTCTCGTGCAGTCTGTGCAGTCGCCCGACGTACTGCTGCAATGTTCCGCGCCATGAGATCGGCATGGCAAGAAAAAGCGTATCCAGCAGAGCATCATCGAATCCCTCACCAATATAACGACCAGTCGCGATGATTAATCGTCGCTGATCCTCCGCCAGGGCGCGGATCGCTGAAGTCAGCGCATCACGCTGCTTTTTGCCCATGCCACCTTTCATGACAAAGACATTCGGCACTCGTTTCTCAAGCTTTTCAAGCAAAATTTGTAAGTGGTCGGTACGCTCGGTAAGCAGAAGAGGAAACCGTCCGTCTTCAATCGCGCTCACAACATCCGAGACGATAAGGTCAGTCCGCGACTCTTCATTAACTATGGCTGTGTAGACATCCTGAATACCGATGCCCTGCCATTCAGGAGGAACTGTAAATTCGGTGAACCGCGGCACGACCTCGTACTTAAACGTTGAAGCTGCAGCCTGCTTCTTACTGCTCACGTTGAAGCGAATCGGACCGCATTGCATGAGGATGATTGGATGATGTCCATCTTTTCGAATCGGAGTCGCCGTCAGCCCGACGACGTATTTTGCTTTGACCTTTCTCAAGACCCGCTCAAAAGAGAAGGCTGAGACATGATGACATTCATCCACGATCACCTGGCCGTATTCGGCGACGATATCTTTGACCTCGCCCTTTCGAATCAGGCTCTGGATCACTGCTACATCAAGTCTTCCCGTTCGCGCGGTCTTTCCGCCCCCGATCTGGCCAATGTCCTTGATGTTGAGCCCAAGGTAAGACGCCAATCGCTCGCGCCACTGGTCCATCAAGTGACGCCGGTGTACCAGCACGAGCGTATTCACTTTGCGCTTTGCGATCAATTGCGCGGCTACTGCCGTCTTGCCAAACGCCGTGGGCGCGCAGAGAATCCCATCCTCGTGGGCAGCCAACGCCTTGGCTGCCTCTGCTTGTGCCGGACGGCGGTCGCCACGAAAATCAACCTCCAGAAGCCTTCCTGCAAAGCGATGGTCGGTAACATCGACGGCGACGTTGTGACTACCAAAGAGTGCCCGAACTTCCTGCAACAAGCCGCGAGGCATAGCGATGTGTTGAGCCAAATCTTCGCCACACGCGATAACCCGAGGCTTGCCAAAGGTCGAGAGCCTCATCGCCTGCGTCTTATAAAACTCCGGATTCTGAAACGCGGCCAGGCGAAGCAGACGATCCACAAAAATGTCAGGCAGATCTTTCTTTTCGATGTAGATCAGGTTTGCAAGATTGATTGAAACTCTCTGAGGGAAGCGTTCCGTTATGGCCTCAAGGGCAAGCCGTTCAGAAGGCGGAAGGATCCACGGATCGCTCGACTCATCATAGTCTGATGAGCTGTGCTTAACATTAATGACATCGCCCGTTGGACAAATCCTTCGAAGAACGGACTGAGTCTCATCGGGAGTCAATCGTTCAATCGAGGACACATGCGCCCATTGGTCGTCGTACGCCCGAAGTTGGTCATCCACAAAGACGCTATTGCCCTTTTCCCGGGGATCATGTTGCAAAGGTAATGCGATGAGATTCCCGAATCCGCCCTTGGGCATCGTGTCCTGACTTGGGAACAGGCGGTCATAGGAATCGAGACCAAGCGCATAGCGCCGCTCCATTGTGCGAGTCAGGATCGCGCTCCCGAGCTTACGCGCCAGCGCCGCCTGGACGGGTTCTGCAAAGAATATCCAAACATGGCCGCCGTTCCCCGAACGAGACCGCTCAAGCGAAGCCGGGACTCCAGTCTCCCGGCACGTCTCGAAAAACGCGCAAGCGTCCCCCTCCCAGCTTCTTTTGTCGAAGTCGACCGCAACGAACCAGCAAGTATCGTCTTGCAGCAAGGGATAAATACCAATGGTCTGTCTTCCGAGCAGATGATCGCGTACTACTTCGTCGCTTAAAGGAAATGGTTTGGTGAGGCGGAATGGTTTCTTCTTGCCGGCTTTCGTGAAAGCGGGCTGCTCCCATTCTCGAATGCCCGCAGGTGAGTAACCAGTTCTGCCGTTCTTTCCTTCCCACCGAACCGCGTAGACATCTTCGCGTCCCCGAAACAGACTGCGGAATAGATCGACCTTTTGGTCGGCTGGAGACTTATTAGTTACGGTGTGTGAAGGCTGTGCCTTTGTGGCTTGGTTCGTCGACAATCGCGCAGCCGGGACTACAGCCGGTTTCGGTGAGTCCCCAAGACGGGCCTTGAGCCCCGCGTTCTCCGCGCGCAAGCGTTCGCATTCGGCTTCGGCCTGCTGCAGTTTGGCTTTTAGTAAGTCCTCGTCCTGCATGCTGCACTCAGTAAATCATTCGCCGGCATCGGACTCGTAATTTTGTTATCTGTTAGCTCGATTGTTCTCGGTCATCCTTCAGATTGATTCGCCGAGCTCTCAAAGAGAGCAAGATAAGGAGCATATGCGTAGCGCCGATTACGTTGTCTTCCGGTTGTCTCATTCAGGATGTCGAGCTTGATGAACTGTTCCACCATCTTGTTTGCAGTTACAAAGCTCGACTTCAAATGTTGCTCAACCAATCGAACACTGATTATCGGTTGCTCATAAAGGTAATCCAGCAAACGAAGCGCACTTCCAGCGCTTGATCCCATGCTCTTATTGATGGCTTGCCGGTGTTCATCTCGCAAAGCAAAGATCCGTCGTGCCGTTTCGATCGCCTCCTGACTGACTTCGCCGACTCCCCGCAGAAAGAATTTCAGCCAGGCCTCCCAATTATTGTCGTTGCGAATCGCCATCAGCCGATCGTAGTACTCCGCACGATGCATCTTCAGATAATGACTCAGGTAAAGCAGCGGTCGATGCAGAATCTTTCGTTCACAAAGCAGGAAAGTGATTAGCAGACGACCCATACGGCCATTGCCGTCCAGGAACGGATGAATAGTTTCAAACTGGGCGTGGGCCAGCCCGGTGTGAATCAATACTGGGAGTGAATCATCGTGCAGGAACTGCTCGAACTTATTCAGGGCTTCTTTCATTTCCGGAACCGGCGGAGGCACGAAGGTAGCATTCGCAAGATTCGCGCCCGTCGAGCCGATCCAGTTTTGAGATCTGCGAAACTCTCCGGGGGTGCGATGAGAACCACGGGTTCCCTTGAGCAGTTCTGAGTGAATCTCTCGAATCAATCGTAAACTAAGCGGCAACTTCTCCAGCCGCTGAATTCCAAAATTCATTGCTCGGACATAGTTAACAACTTCTTCCACATCTTTCGGTACATCAGCCCCTTTGGCATCAACTTCGAATTGCAGCACATCTTCCAGACTGCTTTGCGTGCCTTCGATTTGTGAGCTAAGCACGGCCTCTTGTCGCACATACATAGCCACAAACAGATCAGGGTTTGGTAACACCGAGCCAATCCCGTCCAATCTTCCCAGGGACCGGTCGGCCTCTGACAGCAAGCGCGTTAACTCGGCGTCCAGGGCTACCGGCGGTATTGGCGGCAATGGTGCCGGGATGAAAGCCTTGAAGCCCGTTCCTTGTTTTACGTATTTTCCTGCACGCAAAATAAGAATCCCTTCTGGGTCTGGCTAATTAAAGCAGACTTTAATAACGTTCCTGCGAACATACGCTTATTTTAGTATTCTGGGGTTTTCTAAAACAAGGATAAGGTCGCGCCTGCCCTCTAGCTTCATACTGTCTCCGCCATTTCCAGATATCTGCAAAACGCATTTGCCAGTTCCATTTGCCTTGGCGTTTTGCACTGCACATCGAACAACACGGGACTGGCGACGAGTACGGTCACACATTGCGCGCGCGAGGTTGCTACATTCAATCTGTTTCCGCTGTACAGGAATTCCATTCCGCGTGGCGCATCTTGAGGATTTGAAGTCGCCATCGAATAAATCACGACTGGGGCCTCCTGCCCTTGAAACTTATCGACAGTTCCCACCCGACTTCCCTTTGGTAATTCCCGCAGCAGCAACGACACCTGAGCGTTATAAGGAGCGACGATCAGAATGTCTTCAAGCGTAACTAGTCCGATTTGGCCTTGCTTGTCAGCCCACGTTGCATTACGAAGTAACGTTTCGACTAACTCAGCCACCTGCTTCGCCTCTTCGGGTGAATCGCTTTGGTTTGCATCATGTTTGACGGGAAGAAAACGCAGTCCCGTACCACCAATTGGACCAACGAGGTTCAGTCGTTGATTTGCGTTCTCAGGTCGTGATGTCAGGCGACTCTCATAAAACACGTCAGAGGTGAACGCGCAAATATCAGGATGCAAGCGCCAACTCTCTGCCAGGAATAACCCGCGGTCTGCGGTAATTGTTTTTTGCTCGTTCAATAGATGCGACAGCGCCGACGCTTCCGCGCCCGGCGGGTGAACACCGCGCTGCGGTTGATCAAGTTGCTGCGGATCTCCCAGCAGGACAATGCTGTCGGACGACGGCGAAGCAGCAAGCACATTTGCGAGAGACATCTGACCCGCTTCGTCTACAAACAACACGTCAACTGCATTGGCCATTTCAGGACGTGCCCAAAGCCAAACTGTGCCGGCGATGATTTGTGCTTCATTATTGGCGAGGGCCTGCTCGACACCTTTGTTGTCGTCGACGATCTCTACAAAGTCGTGTTCACAACCATCATCACCGTCGCACTTCTGCAGAATTTTGAGCTTCTCGTGCCGGTCCAAAGCGGCTTTGCAAGTCCCTTTCAGCAGATTGCTGATGACTTTATGACTGACCGCCGTGACGCCAACCTTCTTTCCCTGCTTTATCAGCTCAACGATCATGTGCGCGCCGGTGTACGTCTTGCCCGAGCCTGGCGGACCCTGAATGGGAAGCACCGTTCGGTCGAGCAATAGACCGATCTGCTTGGCCGCTTCGAGCGAAGATAAATGCTCGAAGTCAGTTAGTTCCCCTTGCTTCAATCGCGGCGCATGCCGAAGGAGGAGCTCGCGTGCCGCTGCGTAGCTGCCATGGCCTTCAATGTCGTTATCGGCGACCCAATTCCCGAGTTGCAGAAGACTCTCACGCATTGCCTTTGCATTGATGATGTCGTAAGGCACAAGGGCAGTAGGATGCGGGGCGTCGGCGAGCTTCGGCCCTCGCTTGAGATCAATCGTCAAAGCTTCGTAGTCAACTGCGCGCAACTCGCCGGTTGCCTTATTCGTTTTGGGATCACGTAATTCGAGCGCGCGCTCAATCGTCGTGTCCTGCAAAGGAAACCGGTAGCGATGGACTGTCGACTTCTTCACCTTCTCAACTTCGCCCACATAAACCAGGCCGCCGAGCGTCGCGCGATCGGTGATGAACTCTTCATCCGAATAATCACACCGATTGAAGTACTCCCAGTATTTAGATTTGTCCTCGCGGCGATGCCATTCCAGCAAATCAGCCAATAGCGCCGTTGCCTGCTGCGGTTCAGTCCACGTCTCCCTATCTTCGGGAAGTGCAGCCGTCAGACGTTGTTCGACCGCACGAACTCTTTGCAAGTATTCCGACAGATTGTCTGATGGTTCAGCCTCCTTTGGTTCAGGCCGAGGAAGCGCAGCTCCAACTTGCTCTTCCAGTTCAGTCCTTAATCGCTCAAGCCAATCGCGCAGACGTAGCGCCGACACACAATCATCGCGGTTGTAACCTTCAATCGCGGTTTTGATGTCATCGAGATTTTCGTCCCCAGGTCCAAAGGCGAGCACCGTTTGAAAGGTGTGCAACGCGAGATTCGCATCGGGAAGATTCACATCACGTTTGTATTCATAAAACGTTTCGAGCTTCTTGATTGAATAGCTCTCAACCGAAGCCCGCAATCCTTGCCTGACCGCGCGCAACATATCCACCAGAACCTCGCCGCGCAGTAGCTCATCAACTTCATCCACGCAGGTCGAATGCTGTCCGGCCATGCGCTTGATCGCCGTTTCTTCGTAAGCGCCGTAATGATAGATGTGCATGTCCGGATACTGCCGGCGACGCGCGTTGACCACTTCCATGAATTTCTGAAACACACGCTTCTCTTCCGCAGGGTTCATGGCCCATGTGGAGTCGTAGACCAACTGACCGTCACTGGCTATCGTGAGGACACCAAAGAGATATTCCAGCCCACCCTCAAACGTGAACTGATCGCCTTCGAAGTCGAGAAAGATATCGCCCGGCGACGGTGCGGGAAGTGAACACAAACCTTTTTCAGGCTCAGTCGGAACTAACAACTCATAAATATTGCGGCGCTCTTCCCGCCCCTGCACCTGCAGGCGGGCCTGCTGATGAATATTCGCAAATGCCTGATCCTTTATGCCTTCGACCCTAGGCTCGGGAGGAACCGTCAGCCGCGCCAGACCTGCCATCGTTTCAGCGCCATAAGCTGTCAATGCCTGTCGTTGAGTGCGCGTGATGTTGGCAACTAAGGAAAGATGATCGTCTTTGCGCCACTGCGCGTCACAAACCGTTGACCAGTCGCAGATGCGACAGTGCTCAACCGGCTGCGGATAAGTTACGACTTGAGTCTGCTGTGCGGCGACAAAGTCACGCTTCATCTTTCGAAAGAAGGCGAGATATCGCTGCACAAAGAACTCCTCCGGCTTCGCTCCGCCCCCGAGCACTACACGCATGTAGTCGGGAACGACACCTTGAATTCGTGAGAGTAGATCCGAATAAAAGCAGAGCTGGATGATGGCACGCACCTTGGTCGATCGCGCCAGCTTTGTTTCCACGACCTCGTATGAGAATGAACCCAGTTCACTCGGCTTATCGACGCGAATTAGGAAGTCAGCGCGCCCGTACCATTGATCGTCAAAGAATGTTGCCTGATAGATAACATCAGCTCCGCCGCGGATGGCCTCGACTGTTCTCGCCGCTGCATCGCGACGCGAACCGTCAGTCGGTATTTCTGCGATCGAGAGTCCTTGTTCAGTCAATTTAGCTAAGTACGCTTGCTCATGCGCCTGACCAAGTTTGATCAGGAAATCCAAAAGCGGATCAGCGAAGAACGGCCTTTTGATTTTGCCCGCCGCTTCGGTTCGATCTAGAGCAGTGAGGTGCTGGCAAGCGAGGAAGTTTGCAATAGAGGTTGGGGAGAACATGTTGATCGTGACGAAGACCTTTTACGATTCGACGATGCTTGCCGTGTGAACGATTGGCCTCAGAGCCTCGGAGTTGAGTTGGCTCGCCGGAAAATAAAATCGGGATTGGGCATGAAGTCTTCTTTATCGTAACGCCTATTCTACTAAAACGGATTGAACCAAGCAGGTTGCGGATGGTTCTTTGGTGTGATTGGACGCTTGAGTCTGATGGGCTTTGCGAGGTCCCATTCATATTCCCCACGCACTTTGCGGCAACCTACAACTTCAACCGTCCCGACAATCACGCCAGTTGGAAGATCGCCCGGTTCTAACCCGACTTTATCCCACGCCTCCTGATCCGCAGGCGTCTTGCTCGCATAAACATAGACACGCTCGCGTTTGTTCGTCGGCATGTTCCGATATTCAATCTTCTTCTTGCCGCGCAGGATTTGTTCGGCGTGCGGTTGGCGGATACTGAGGGCGGGCATTCGTTTCATCAGTGCCTCAATTTCTCGAGCTTTACCCAATCTCCTGGGCTACGTTCGTACTCCCAGAATTGCCAGCCATTGACTGCGTGGTTGCAGATAGCTTTGCCTGCCATGGTTGGCGATGAGTAGGTCACGCGGTTGAAGAGGACTCGGCCATTCCTGCCCACACGAGCCTTATAGAGCTTGCCTTTGTAAACGCGGCGCAGCCTTATTCCTCGACCTTTAAGATATTTCGCCATCACCGGCGGTTTGCCGTTCAAGCTGACTTTGGGTTTGCCTTTGGCTGTCTTGACAGGGCTGCCGAGCATGATCCCAATCTCTTTGCGATAGCGTTCCCTCATATCTTTACCAAACCTGCGTTTGAGATCTTCTGACTTCGCAAATTTTCCGGACTGCTTGTTGCCCTTAGGCTTAACAATGCGGAGGATGAGCGACTCCAACTCCCTCAAGTGGCTGTCGCCAATTGTGAGGTAGACACTGAAGCGGTCCCATGAATCCCCATGGCGGTCGCGCAAGTGATGCGCGAGTCGCATGCGTAGATTGCGAGCTAGACCAACGTAGTAGAGCTTGTCCCGACGATAGAGAGCATAGACACCTTCCCGATTACGAACGTAAGCGCGGATGATGTCCAAGTGTTTCTCTAAAGCACCGCGTGAGATGTTTTCGAGGTGTTGGCATACTAAAGAGGATCGTTTGGCCATTCTCTATTCTCCTTGAGGCTGAGGCGGTGCTGGAGCGGCTAAACATCTAGCCCAGCGCCCTGCTTCCGCAACCACTCTTTGCGCTCGCGATAAGCAGGCATGACTTTGTCGACTTCGTTCCAAAAGGCTTCAGCGTGATCGAGATGACGAAAGTGGCACAGCTCGTGAAGAACGATGTAGTCAATAATGGTTGGTGGCGCCATCATGCATTTCCAGTGAAAGGCTACGTTCCCCTTGGGAGAGCATGATGCCCAGCGGTTTCCGAGGTCGCGAACATCGATGATGCGCGGATCCACGCCCACCTTTGGCGCGTAATACTTCACGCGCTTTGTAATTCGATCCAAGCCACGGGAGATATAGTAATCGCGGAAAGCCTTCTTGGCGGCAACGATCTCACCGCGATCGACTAGATCGCGTCGAAGACAAAAGCGCCCATCCTTGAGCAACAAAGGCTCTTCCTGGTCCGCGACAAGCAGCAAACGATAGGAACGGCCGAGATAGAGAAAGCCTTCACCATTGCGATACTCGCGCAACACTCTCGTGGCGTTCAGGTCTCGCCACTCAGCGAGGTTCTTGTAAATCCAATAGCGCTTCGCTTCGACTATGTCCTCAATGCGCTCGTTGGGAATAGACTTCGGCACGCGCACGAGGACGCGCCCGTCGCGCTCGATAACAATGTCTGCGGTTGAGCGACCACTTCGCAGAACTTCGTAAGCTAAGTCTTCAGTGTGCGCACTCATTTTGTCAGCTCGTTGTGCCGCTTCTCCGCTAGTTTGACGATCTCTACGGCAATCCGCTCATGCTTATCATTCAACTGGGGAATATCGGCCAGGAGAATTTCCGTGTCGAGGTTTCCTCGGAGCTTTCTCACCTCGACCGGCTTCTTCCAGAAATCAATGATGTCGATCGTATCCTGGAGTGTCTCGACGATGCGCGTCATTAAACCCTTTAACCGTGTCTGGCATTCTAACGGAAGATCGTCGGCATTGAATGCAAGTTCTATTACATAGTCGTAAAAAGTTGTGGCTTCTTTGCTAAGGCCCTCAACTACTTCGGTTCGGCCGGCCAACGCCTCACGTCGAATCTCCTCGCATCCTTCAGCGATCGCATTCCAATTGTTTCGATGCTCTTCAAGTAGCTTCTCGAGCTTTTCGCTAAGGCGCTTGTAGAAAGCCGGGTCTTCGTCGAAATGAATTGTGCAATGTTTACGAACTGCGTGTTCCATTTCGCTGGCTTTTGCTTCGGGATCGCCCTGAGAGTGCTTTCGTACGTGCGCGATGAAATCCTCCGAGAGCAACTCAATAGGTGGAATCTTCGGATTGATGCCGAGATCAATCAGGTGTTCGTTGATTAGCGCCTTCACTTTTTCGCCGGCGTCAGCAATTGAGAGCGAGTTGTCCTTGTAGCGCTCTTTCGTCATGCGCAGCAGATAGCCAAACCGTCTCGCTGGCCCGCGATACGGATGACCTGCCTCATTCGGCAAAATCAGGTTGAGGCTTTGCAAAAACTTATTCAGGTACACTTCGAAATCGGCGCGACGCTTGATGTCTTCCAGTGCGCCGACTGCGGCGTGCACGACAGCAACTTCGGCCGCAGGGTTTGGCAATTCACCTTTCACGAACCCCTCGATGTCTTTTATTCCCACTGAACGGAAATGTTGCAGCAACCGCTCGTAGCGCTCTTCAAGAATCGGCAACTCCGTAAGGAGGTTCTTTAGCCCCTGTTGAATATCCTGCGCGTCTTCATCGGCATAAATGGCAAGCGCCAAGCCCAGGTGATTCGCCAGTCCCACATAATCGACAATGAAGCCTCGCTGCTTTCCCTTCGCAACACGATTCACGCGGGCGATCGCTTGCAGTAGATTATGTTCGCGCAGTTTCTTGTCGATATACATGACCTGCTCGACCGGCGCATCAAAGCCCGTCAAAAGCATGTCGCACACAATCAGAAAAGCGATGCCAGTAAGCTCCTTGTCGGGGTCGTCCAGATCGAAAGGCTTGCAGAAATTCTCGACGGCATCCAACCGCTTGGCCTCTTTTCGCGACTCTGTTACGGCAGCGAGTTCGTTGGTCGGATCAGCCGAGACCACTACAACGGCCTTCAGGAATTCAATCCGTCGCAGCAACTCCATATTTGGACTAGGTTTGATTCTCTCGCGATCGAGACGCTCAGCAAGCGCTTCGCGAATCGCCTTCTGATAACGAATCGCCGCTAGCTTTGAGTGGCATACAACCTGAGCCTTGAAGCCGTCCGGCAAAATGTTGTCGATGTAATGATCGACCAGATCGCGAGCGATAGCGGCGATGCGTTGCTCAGCCTCCATGATGTCGCCGGTCGCGCCGTATTTCTTCTTGATAGCCAGAAGCTCTTCCGGTGTGCGCTCGCGAAAGAGGTCTTCGAACTTGGTGTCGAAGCCGTGCTTGTCCTTCAGCGCGGTGTCTGCCGTGCGTCCCTCGTAGAGAATCTGTAGCGTCGTCCCGTCTTGGACCGAATCCATCAACTTGTACTTGTCTATGTATTCGCCAAACCTCTTGACGGTACGTCTGGTGCCATGCTGTTCAGTGATTAGCGGAGTGCCAGTAAAAGCGATCCGAGTCGCTTTCGGAAACGCCTCGAACAGGTTGTCGCCCAGATCGGAGCTTTGCGTCCGGTGCGCTTCGTCGATCATCAGGACTATCCGTTCCGACGAATTGACGATGCCAAAGTTGACGGCAGATGGTGGCTGAGAAAATGTCCCGAGCGCCTTTTTCAAGACCGCAGGCATCTCCTCAACTCGCTCTCTGAACTTGTGCACCATCACCATGTTTACGTCTGAGGCTTCCGTGCCCAGATGTTCGCGAAGCTGCGCACTATTCTCGATGACGTTCACCTTGCCGCCGATGAGCTTCGCAGTTCCGGATAGCTGCTCCTCCAGGTCAATGCGATCGTTGACCATCACGATCTTGAAATCCGAAAGATCAGCCGAAGCGCGCAGCATGCGAGCAACGAAGACCATCGTTAATGATTTGCCCGATCCCTGCGTGTGCCAAACAACGCCCGACCGTTCCTCCGGGGTCTTGCCTCTGCGCAACCGCTGCACAATGCGTTGCGCAGCTCGATATTGCTGATAACGGCAGACGACTTTGATTCGCCTGCCGTCGTCGGTATCCATAAAGACCGTGCTCGTCCGCAGCACATTAAGCAGAGTATCCGGTGCCAGCAGGCCTTGAATAAGCCGTTCCTGCTCGCGTTCAATCCCGAGCGGTGGATTGTAAGAGCGCCGGCTCTCCGGCCAGATGTCTTTCCAGGAGTAGAAGTGTTCGTGGCCTGAAGTGATCGTTCCAAACTCAGCCTTCTCGCCGCATGAACGGATTAACAGAAGGTTCGAATAGAACAGTCGCGGTTCGCCTTCGCGCAATCCCGAAGCCACAGTCTCGGCGCGGCCATTGCGATAGCGCAGCAACTGTTCGAACGCGGCATGCATAGGATTGGCGGTGTTCGGATCGCCAATCTTCGCTTCGACTACTACCAACGGAATGCCGTTTACGAAAAGGACGATGTCCGGGATGATGCAGGTTTTGACGCAGCCCGGCGTGTTGATGCGGAATTGATTAATAGCGTGAAAAACGTTCCGTTCCGGATGAACGAAATCTATCAACTGAACAACGGGATCAGACTCGCCAGTCAATTCGTTGACGTCCACCTGGGCTTTGAGGAAAAGAGCTTGCACGGCTTCGTTTGCTTCGAGCAGCGTGCGACTAGGCTGTCTCAGAATCTGATCGCGAAGGTCATCGAGTTGGCGTTCTGTCAGCCACTCTTTGTCGTCCTCTGTTCGATTGATCAAGCGGACAGCCGACCTGAAAACTTCGGGCAGTATCCACTCTCGAAAGCCGCTCCGCAGACTCAGGCGAGGATTCGCCGGGACTCCTGCACCATGGTCGACGATCGTCCAACCTAGCGTCGCAAGCTGGTCTAGGAAAGGTTTTTCGACGTGGAAATACTCGGACATTCGTCACACCGGCGCACTAGTTGGCAACGGCGCAGAAATCGCCAAAGCATCCTCTTTAAGTCCGAAGTATTGTCGCGCTAGATCGTAGTGTTCTTTCACCCGGTCCTCTTGATACTCCAAGCTGCGCCAGTTACTCAGACACCAATTAAAGTGTTCTCGCAATCGCTCGGTGAAACCAGCCGGCAATGCATGCTTCCACCATTTCCACCAAACACCAGAAAGCGGGAAGTCTCGTCCGCTTGTGTGGTTTCGTACTGACTCGGCAAGATAAAGACCAAATGGCGGAGCAAAACCTTCCGCCCGATTCGCTTGAATCATAGGCATACCGAACAACAGACTTCGAGTGTAGTCGGGATTCTTTCCGAGTTCGTAACTTGAGGTTGAAGTAATGTCCGAACCGTGGATTACAGGACCGAAGGCCAATCCTCCACGCATAAGGAACCGATGCCCTGGCTTTGCGGTTGAAGCGATGTATTCCGCGCACTGCACGTAAATATCTCGAAGAGTCTCAATGATTGGAGGGCGCTCTTCGCATGTAATATAGGCACCGTCCATCACGGGATATACGCGTACTTCTTTCCTCCGACTCTGCAGAATTGCCGAATGAATACGCCCGATATGATTGGCGCTCGAACTTGAGGACTGAGACATAGCATTTCTTGCTCCCATCAAGTCCACCCATGCCACGTAGTTCGGCTTCGGCTTCTTCAGCCCAGAATCGTTGAAAAATAGATTGCTTGATGGTGAATCATTCATGTTGTGGTTCCTGAATTTGCGCCCAGACGTCTTGACTTGCATTTGTGATTTATGAAATCGCTTCGGTCTTCCACACATCCTTCGCGAGCGCAATTAGAAGGTCTTGTCTCTTATCTATATTTGCTGGTGTCCAATCATCGAACGCTTGAAGTTGCCGGTTTATTCTAGTGATGGAGGTATTGACGCCCACCTTGGTGATTTGAGCAATACTACTTGTCAAGTAATACTTGCATTTAAGGTACTCCTTCTTTTTGGCCTCGAAGAAGTTGTTACCTGCCACGATATTGATCGGTTTCTCCAAGAGCGTCAGGTTACCAAGTCTATTCTTGTACTCGTCGTAATCCTCTGCCGGATATTTCTGCGTAAAACCGTTCTTCAATTCTTTCTTAGGACTGTCAGGAAGAATGTGCTCGATTTCAAGATCGGTGTAGTTTTCCAAAGACCCAGCACTCTTTAATCCCTTGTATGCCATGTCTACATATTGCGTCAGTTTTGCTAGCAGGTATCTCGTCCGATACCGCTGCATGGAGTTTAGAGAATAACGCTTCAAATCATCCGCAAGCTCGGCTTCTTTGGAATTCATGCTCGCCTGGAAGCGCTCCGCGATAAAATCATTCAGCTTCTGTTTTTGTTTATTAGAATCCGATTCACCTGACATAGCTCGCAACTCGTCGGCCCACACTGAGAAGTTGCGTTCCAGATCCTTCGTCGATGTCTTAGTAAAGATGTAATAAAAAAGGAAACTCTCAAGCTGAGCAATAAAGTGATCGAAAAGGGCCTTCGGAAGATTACTTGCAGCCAGCAGTAATACAAAGTGAAGACTAAAGCCTCCGCCACAGAGCGCCTTTAGATTGTCCATCGCGCTGTTCGTCTTCCCGTCGTTTCCCCGACCATCCGAATAAGCGATGAACTGATCGACATTCTTCGCAATCTTTCGCACGAAAACAAAAGGCTCGTTTTGGTAATTACAAAGCGCCGCATTCTTCTTATCAGTCAACCAGTCATAGATCTCATCCTCGCGAACGATAGCGTCGCGGCGAGCGTTGTCGATTTTGTAGTTCGCCATCAAAAAGTACCGAAGAAAACGAAGCGGTTTTTCTTTGTTCTCCTCGAGAGGCTTGGTAATCCTTTTCCATTCGTCCTTGAGCTTTGAGAATTCGTCTTCCCTGACCTGAGTAAATAGCAGGTTCTTCAAGAGATCCATTGGGTTAAGACCGATTCCGCGTTCGTTAATCGTCTCGAAGATTTTCAACGCGCTGCTAACGTCGGTCGAGATTTGAATGAAGATCACTTTGTTCGCGAGATACCCCAAGTATTTCTTAAGCGCTGTTTTGTCCTCGTAGTTGTCCTGTAAATAACGATCTATCGTGCTGTAAGCATTGAGAAGGTTCTCAAGCGAACCAAATGGCTTAATACCTGCCGCCTCGATCCCGCTTCTTGTAGCTTTTGGATCGGCAGCCATTTCCACGATTTTAGCCATTACTTCGCCTGCGCTTTCATAGCGCGGTTCGAGTTTCAGACTGGTCCTGGTGTCGCCTGTAATGGAGATATAGCTCGTCGCAATAAGACCGCTGAGGGTTGGATGCTCAGGCTCGCCTTGAAATCGATTCTTGAGCGCGCAGAGTAAGAGGAAAAGCGTAGTGAGGCGCTGCTGCCCGTCGATCACTTCATAGTGAGTCTTTTCTTCCTTCTTTGAGACAAGTACCGTGCCGATAAAGTATTCGCCGGCGGAATCGATCTCATCATTAATGTCGTCGAGAAGCTGCGTTACTTCTTTGTCCGTCCAGACGTACTCTCGCTGGTAGTCAGGGACGACATAAAAGCATTCGCGGAATGCTTCAGCGACGCTGTATTGATGGGTCTCAATTCTGGACATTGCAATCTCCCCGTTTTGAGTTCTCATTCACCTTGATAGGCACGCGACCTGTCAGGAGGTCATGCATGAGTCCCTGCTTGAGTTTCAAAAGTTTCGTACGTTGATTCTCAAGGGTTCGACGATTGGCATCGATGCCTCTGATTCTAATTAATGCAGTCTCTTGTTCATCCGGCTGTGGCCAAGCGAACACCAACTGATTGAGGATTGCTGCGTTAGCTACGTCTCGTCCGCCTGAGTTTACTTTGGTTCGTACCTGAGACTTGATTCGATAGTCGAAGGCTAATTGCGATTGAAGGTACTCTGGAAGTACAAGTTTCCGATCAAGACTGATTCGCATTAGGTTCGATGACATGATCCATCCCTTGTTTTCATCCCTGATCACAGCTGAACGTCCCACATCGGCAACACGGGAGAAAACCACATCGCCCGGTTCGAGTTGGTAGTCCTTCAACCGTTGCGCGGTAGCCTCCGAAACAAACAGTAAGTCATCGAGCGAGAGTTCGCCTTCACCCAATGCTCCTATGGTGATGACGGGCCGACCACTCTCCACCCAGTGTTCCCCCTTCAGCGATGAGCCGAACGGCCCTGTCTTAACATGTGCCTTTCCCGGAAAGCTCTTATCCCGAAGTTTCGCAAGCTCCCATTGCATCGGAATCCAACCGAGTGGAGATTTCCTGTACAGACTGGGCGCTTCTTCACGAGGCGGGCGAAGATTGCCATCGGGGATGACGCCGCGAGAAAAGAGGTCTTGCATCAGACCAACTTTTATCTGTTGATACTTCCCTATCAGCGCGTCCGTCTCCGCAATCGTTTCGTCGATCGTAGAAAGAATTTCGCCAATCCGACGCTGCTGCGCTATGGGGGCTATCAGGATGGGTGTGGAGGCGATTGAACCCGAAGAGAGGCCGTATCTAGTCGATCCGTTCGCACGCCTAGAGAAGTAAGAAGCGGTCGATTCACCGCTAAGTTGCTTCGCCAAATAGACCGGATCAATTCTTTGGCGCTGCGGCTTTATCAGACTGAGATGGTAACCACACACGAGATTGGGAATCTCATCCAATACGACAGCGGGAATCCCAATGTCGTCCGGACTCTCTGAGTCCTTAGTGATCATGACGTCACCGCGTTCGACCCTGAAGCGCTCCGCCTCATCAACAGTAGCAGTCGCTTCCATGAAGTCTAAGTCGGCTGTGACGTAACCGCCATTCCCATAGACATCCATGTAATTGCACAAACGCACGGACGACTCGCCGGGGCGGGTCTGCTTATCAACGTTGCTAAATCGGATTTCTGCAACGTCCCTCAGTCGCAACTCTGACCAATCACTCATAGCCTAGCTCCGTGAGAAACGCTTTCAATTTCGCGGTCTCAGCGGCGCGCCTGGTTTCAATAGTCGTTGCAGTGACTGCGTATTTCCTGTGCAGGTTTTCCAACGCCATGAGACACGCACGCTGATCAGCGCGAAGATAGTCGCTATACGCCTGAACCAACCGCAGATGCAGCCGGTCGAGGATCACTTCGCGGGCTGTGTTGCGATCAATCTTCTCTCTTGCGGCAGCAACAAGTTCTTCCTTTTTCTTCTCGGTCACCCGCAATTCGCTCTTCAATCGCTTCGCCTCGTCTGAGAGGGCCTTGTTCTTTGCCAGGCGCGACTCAAGCGTTTCCGCGCGAGCGCTGAATTCCGTCGCATCTCGCTTTTCTCGCTTCGCCAGCTTGCCCTGAGCTTTCGCTTCTTTAAGCATCGCCTTCAGAGATTTCAATTCCGCGGTTGGTAGGACGCCCGTTTCGTCAGAGTCCTCATAGTCTTCTTCATCAGCGGCGGCAAAGAGGGCGGCAAGCTCGGCGAGACGCAAGCGTTTGTCCTCCATTTCCACGAGCACCTCGGGAAACTCGCTCTGGAGAATGTCGTCGTCCGGAATGAGTTCCGGGCCCCAACCGCTAAAGGAGATCGACTTGAACTCCGGCTTGAAGATTTCCATGTAGTTCGCCAAAGCCCCGCGAATCTGATGCTCGTTTAGGAGGCTCTGACCCGCAAACGTGGTTGAGATGTCACTGAGCAATTCGCGACGGAGAGCATACACGTTGCCACGCTTGCCGTTGCGTGGAGCCAGAGCTTCGATCAGCGGAAGGTTCTTCGTCCACCAAGTTTCGAGCGTTTCTAAAAGAGCGGCGTGAGCCACCGCAATGCTCTCATCATCCTTCACCAATTTGGTGAGCGCACGGCGGTCGATCACGGCAGGTACGAAATCCGAGTAAACAACGTCATTAGATCGTCGCAGAAATACGCGCTTCCGCAGTCCGGAATAATTCTTCCAGAACTTCAGCGAATCGATTTCGACTACCGGGACTCCACCCTGAAGATGAGCGCGCACATCATGGGGTTCGGGTGGGGGTGAGTTGTCGACGTACCTGCGAATGTTGCAGTTGTAGTCTTCCTCAGCGATCTCACTTATCGGAACGCGTCTGGCATATCCGGGAACGTCCTTCATCGTGCGATAGACGTGAACGATCTTTGAGATGTCTTCAGGTCGAAGGTAATTCTGCGCTTTGCCTTCACGGTATTCACGATCGGCATTAATGAAAAAGACGTGCTTGCGATTTGCGGCGTCCTTCTTATTCATTACGAGCAAGCAGGCGGGAATACCCGTTCCGTAGAAGAGACCCGCGGGTAAACCGATGATTGCTTCCAGCCAACCTCGGTCGATGAAATGCCGGCGCGCATCCTTCTCGTCGCCACCACGAAAGAGCACGCCATGCGGCATCACCGTCGACATCTTGCCATCGGCTTTGAGTACAGCGAGCATGTGCTGCACGAACATCAGGTCGGCTTTCTTGCCCTTCTCAGGCATCCATACGGCGAACCTACCCGGATACTCAATGTCCTTCTTGATGTAGTTCTGGCTGAATGGCGGATTCGCTAGCACGCGGTCATAGCGCTTGAGTTCGTTGTTCTCAGCTTTGTGCTGTGGGTGGCGGATCGTGTCCCCCTGTCGAATATCGGCATCCGGAATACCGTGCAGCAGCATGTTCATTTTGCAGATCGACCACGTGGTGCCGATGCTTTCCTGTCCAAAGAAGGAAACGTTCTTCGGATTGCCGCCGCACTCCTGAATGTAGTCGCGTGTCTGAATCAGCATGCCGCCGGAGCCTGCCGTCGGATCGTAAACGCTCTTACCGGGCTGCGGATCCACGATCTCGACCATCGTGCGAACCACCTCAGCCGGCGTATAAAACTCGCCCGCTTTCTTCCCCGCAGAGTCAGCGAAATATTTGATCAGGTATTCGTAGGCTGCGCCAAGCAAATCAGGAAACTCGAAGTTTTCATCGCGCAGAGGAATCTTCTCGAAGTTCTGAACGAAGTTCGACAGCGTGTCATCGTCAAGCGTGCGCTGCCCAATCTTGCGATTGAAGTTGATGTGTTTGAGAACGTCTTGTAATGACTCAAAGTTGACGTCTTCGAGCGCTTCCAGTGCTTTGTTGAGCGTGGTTCCAACATTGGTTTTGACGTGGCGGATTTTTGACCATCGTGCTGCTGGCGGAACGTAGAATGTGTACTTATCAGGGTTCTCAAGCTGACCTTTGATCTTTCCTTCGGTCATTCCCCGCGCTTTGAGGTCCTTCGCCATCTGCTCGCGTTCCTGATCGAAGAGATCACTCAAGCGCTTCAAAAACAGCATGCCGAAGATGTATTCCTTGTACTCAGACGCATCCATGTTACCGCGCAGGTCATCACAGGCGCTGAAGAGAAGACTGGAAAGCTGGCTTAATGTGAGTTTCGTGCTCAAGTGAATCTACTCCAGGCCGTTCTATCCTAGCTAAGCGAGTTATGTCACGTGCTTATAAGGACGCGGTTGACCGTGTCAACGACTGCATGAATTACCATGATAGCCTGATCCTTCGAGGGTACCGGAATCCTTGTCCCAGAGTGAACGGCCGGTATTCGGCTCTCGTTGATGATTTTGGCAAGGTGAGGAAGCGATTGATCCAGATATAGATCTACGTTCGAGTCTTGGAATCTTCCGATCAGCCTACCGATCATCCACTTATCATCAAACTCAATATCATTATCGATAAGCACTTGCTTGAGGCAGATTTCCAGGAGCTTACCCGACAGAGCCAAACAGGCGATATAACACTCGGCAGTAAAGCACAATCGCAGTTCCTTGATACTTGCCAAAAGATCATCACGATATATGGCATTTACGGTAGCCCGTTCGCAGTGCTCAAGGAGTCCTGCCAATGTCGTCGCAGTTTCGCTCGTCGGTTCGTCGAAAAGTGCGTCAATTGCGCGCTGAAGTGAGTCATCGTTTGATAGTTCTTCGATGCGGCTTGTATCAATCCGGTAGGCGAAGCCAAGGCCTCCTTCACCGAAAGTCGGCTGTACGTCTGCGACGATACTGTGCCCGCCAAGAAACTCTAAAGAATTAGCGATCGCAGCGTTACCGAAAGCCTTTACCGCCGCATCTTCATTCGCTTCAGTATAGGCGTCGGCTTTGCGCTTTTGGTTGGCAATAGCGTTTCGAACGAGCAGTAGAGTGATGTCCTTTTCAGGCATAGCTCATCTAATGACCTCAGCCGCGAAAGACATGCTCGGCGTGATAGGTGAGGCTCTCGATTGACGGGATTGCCAATGGGTTCTCAGGCAAAACGAGTTTTTCGCCACGGAGTCTGTAATACTCGTGACCGTTTTCGAACTCGGCCTTGATTCTGTCACTCACGAGGATCTTCTTCTCTTTCGGATCAACCGTCACATAGCCCAGGTCGAAAAGAGTGTGGAGGTCGCTCCGTAAGAGCAGACCGTTTGAGAGTGCATGTTCGCCGCCGGCAGCAAAAGGGCGGATGTGGGCGGCTTCGAGCACCGGTAACGTCCGTTCGGAGGTCATAGCACACCGATACCGGTAAGCATCCGTAACCAACAATCTGAATGAGCCCTGACCCAGGCGGGGCGTGACGACGGTCGGCCGGCCATATCGCGCGACCGCTTTAGCGGCGATGGTTGCCGGACCAAGGGTTGTCACTTTGGCGCTTTCCAAGCGAGCGCTGACCTCGCGCCAGAGCATCAGACCAGTGCCGCTCGTCATGTCGTAACTCTTACCGACTTGAGTTGGCGCTTTGAAATCCGGCGGACTAGGAATCCAATCACTCTCAGGGAAGAAGAACGGCTCTTCGAGAAGGATGCAACCGATTTGCGGATCTTCCGCTGGCCCGATCGAGTGCTTGCGATACTTGGCAATCCTCAACCGGACTTCTTCCAGCGAGGTTGCGCCGTTGGCTTCGCCAAAAGCATCCCAAGCGAGACTCACTGGAAGCTGAAGAAACTTTGTGAAGAAACCACCGCCAACAATGGAGTTTCGAGGAGAGTGAAGCTTGAATAAAAACGGCTCACCCCATTGAAGGGCTTTGAAGGTTGCCGTGGAAGAGGGTCGCCAGAAATTGACCTCGTCCACCGATTCCTTCGAAGTGTGGAGTTTGAACCAATCGTAGTCAGTGATGCCGACGTAGAGCTTCACGCGATGCCTGTCTCGATCTTGGTTGGGATAAGAGCGCGCTCAGGATAGCCGCCTGTGACAGAAATGTGCAACGAATCACCGCCAAGGCTAGCAAAGAATTTGCACGGAAGTCATCAAGCACGCCCAATTCACCAAGGGCCTCGCCTTAATCTGCATTCCAGCCGAGAAGGCTTTAAGTTCAGCGGGCGGAAGTTGGCAACACAGTTGACGCCATAGCGACATCAGGTGGAAAGGTGGCGAGATCGCGTGCTGAGAGACCCATCCTTAAAGTGCCACCTACGGCTATATCGGGACAAGTATCCACGATGCTAGAGCTTTGCATTCTGAGCGTAGCCAAGCAGTCTTTCAGCAGCGAGTTCCTAAATCTTACGTAGATGCCGTCATCCTTGCGTTGCTTCTCAAGTCTGTGCTGCATACAGTCCAACACAACCTCAAACAGCCATGTAGGCAGCATATCTAGATAGGTCACAGCTGTTGCGAACTCTGGTCCTAACGTACTATCAATCTCCCGCTCAAAGTTTTCTTCCTCTGGCCTTAACGTTTGATAAAGCTCGAAAAACTGATTGAGTGCAGCCGTCGAGTCACCGGTTCGCAGGGTCACATGCATTCGACGAAGTAATGCAGGCCCGTCATTGCGTTTGCGCGGGACTTGGTATCCTGCGAGATAATAAATCCGTCGGTGTTCGATGTTGAGTTTTCGGCAATCCGATCAAGTCTGCAAGATGGGCCTTAGCCTCCGTCGTTTGAAAACTCATCAGGAATCTGGCCGGGGATGGGTCCCGAGCTGCCATGAAGAGCAAGAGTTACAACATACCGTCTTTGCAGAGCTTAGTAAGTGAGTCAGATATCACTTCGCTTGCGGGCTTGCCTGAGGTCTTCCAACTGCCTTACGAAGAGCCGCTCACGTTGGGTTTCAGATTCAGACAGCAGATTATTGGAGTTCGTGTGGAAGGAGAATTTTCCGTAGAGTTAATGTATCAACTGGTGAGCACTTGGTTTTTTCTATTGCTCAACGACATTTTATTGGATAAGCCATTAAGGTTTACTCCGCTTTCGAGGACAAAAATAAGAATGAATCCTAAGTGGCTGATGTGTGCTCCTGACCGCTCGTACGAGTTAGAGAATAGTTTCATTCAAGAGGCTCTTTCTCAGTCGCTGCCTCTGATGCTCGCCCGAATGCAAGCGCTTCCATGGCGCGCCTTAATTGAGGCCACAATCTCAGTCATTCTTGATATGGAGGAGAATGAAATTATCATCATCGAAGGCAGTCGGGCGGAGATATGGAATGCGCACGCAGAAGCATTGACTAATAAGCTGTTAAGGGAATTGTGCATCAAGACGGCTAATAGGACGCGACATTGGAATAAGGCAATGCGACGAAAAGCACTTCGACTCTTTGAGGACACGATGAGAGTCTTGCGTGAATTAAAGCGAACATACTTTGGTTCGAGATCTCGCCAGATGCAGCGGAAGAACCCAAACGTAAAGTCATGGAAAGAGGCTAAAGCTGAACATCCGCAGCTAAAAGCCATATTGGATAAACTTCCTGGATACAATCCGCGTGAACTTGCTCTCACTCACGTTGGAGATTGCCTGGGTTCCGCGAGCAAAACCTACACGTATCAGCAGATAAAAATCGCTCGCACCGAAAGAAGAAGAACTGAGAAATCGCCCCCTCCTTCGTCTAAATGCTATAGGATTATTGAACGCAGCGTCGACGCTGTAGCAAAAAAAGGGATGCCGAACACCACGGCCTAATGTCCCCCAAAACTCTCAACTAACCTTTTAAAATCACAGCCGTTTTACGGGAGACACCGATCAGCGTTCGACAGGATAAGTCGATGGCGCACGAAGTTTTGCGCCCTGGCCATTAGATTTCAAAACCCGAGGCCGCTTTCAAAGGAGTTTCTCGATGAGTGGCGACGTCGAGTTGATGGGCAGTACTTTGCAAGCTGCACTAGTCGTCATGATTCAAGTTTATCGATGGCACGAAAGAAACCGTCAAGTTACAAAAGATTGGATCACTCGCCGAATAAGGCAACGTTACGGCCAGGGCGAAGGCGCAGAGCATAAGCCTTTCGAAACCGACGAAGTCCGCGCCACGAGGCTCCATCACGTTTGGGAGTCGATTTCTGTGGGAATGGTGAAAGTTGAAAGTGACTCGTTATCTCATCTGATGCGTGATCGAGAGTTCAAATCAATCGCAATTCGGCGGGCGAAAAGGAGGGTTTCACTCGTGTTAGAGAGACGACAATTAGCTAACAACGTCGGAGAAACTCCTTCAGTACGGATCGCGCAAATTAGACAATTTCGCTCTAACACAGAGCCGCTACGTGCGACCGAGATTTTCATTAGACGTGCGATTCAGTCGCTCAGCTGTGACCCACTAAGTGCGAAAAATAAGGCTGTGAACGCATTGGTGTGTATTCAGCGCATCCGAACAACAAAACACTTCCAACTGAAACGCTCCGAACGGCGGAAACCTTGTGGAAGGAACTTGAGCCCCACACGCGAGAGCGAGCCCGGCGCATTCTTTCAGACTTGTGCTACGCGTACATCACGACAGCCGAGGTTGATTCTGCGCTTGATAACAATGACTCCGAAGTCGACGCTGGCGATCAAGAGCGTATCACAAGCAATTTGAGTTAGAAGATGAGCTCAAACGACCTTTCAAAAATCGAACGCGAGCACCTTCAGCGACTGGCATATGTGTACATTCGTCAGTCCAGCCTCCATCAGGTGCAATTCAACACTGCCAGCACGGCGCGCCAGTACAACTTAGTCGATCGCGTGAAGGAACTCGGATGGCCGGACGAAAAGATAATCGTGGTGGATCAGGATCAAGGACAATCCGGTGCATCGTTGGAAGGGCGAGACGGCTTCAAGACCATGCTGAGAGACATTTTGATGGGAAATGTCGGAGCTGTATTCAGTTTGGAAGCGTCTCGGCTAGCGCGAGATTCAAGCGACTGGCACCTACTCGTCAAATTATGCATCACTCGCAATACACTGATCATCGATGAACAGGGCGTCCACAACCCACGAGTATTCAACGACCGTCTTTTACTTAGCATCAAAGGAACGCTCAGCGATGCAGAACTCCACCTGATCACGAGCCGGCTTAACGGTGGTCGCTTACAGCGCGCGAAAGAGGGAAAGCTGCGCCGCCTTCTACCTGCGGGCTATGTCTATGACCCGAGCGGCTGCATCGTTTTTGATCCTTCGCCCGAAGTTCAAGAAACGGTTCGATTACTGTTCGAAAAATTCGAGGAGCTCGGCTCCTGTTTAGCAACCGTTCGGTATTATCGATGCCACAATTTACTGGCCCCGAATCGCCATTATGACGGCAGGTATCATGCGGACACCAAACTTGGCCAAATGACCTACAGCCGGGCGCGCTCGATGCTTCATAACCCGATATACGCGGGAATCTATGTACATGGTCAAACCCGAACTGACATTCAGGTTATCTCCAGCGACACAATGGAAACCGCTGGTCGCCGCGTTCTCGTCCCACCGCAGGATTGGGCGATTGTTATTCGAGAAAATCACGAAGCCTACATTACAGAAGAGCGTTACCGCCGAAATCTCCAGCGGCTTAAAGATAATCGCAACCGCCGAGAAAGCCCTGGTGCGATTAACCGTGGACAGGCACTCGTGCAAGGAATTGTGCGATGTGGCGTTTGTGGGCGGTCAATGCTCGTCAAATACCCGGGAGCGAAAAGGCAGCCTGTTTACTATTGTCGCGGAGATCAGCAGACCGGACAGCGCAGTTGTCAGAAGCTCGCAGGTAAAAATGTAGACGCAACCGTCACAGAATTAGTCCTCAAAGCGTTCGAACCAGCCCAACTCGAACTTGCTGAAGCAAATTTTAAGCACCTCGAAGGCGAGGGTGCCGCCATTCGAGATCAATGGAAATTACAACTGCGGGAGGCTGAAAAGGAAGCTGAAACCGCAAGTCAATTGTTCAGGAAAGCCGCGATTCAGAATCGACACGTGGCCCACCAATTACAGGACGAGTGGGAACAGGCGCTACAGCGCGTTGACAAAATCAAACAGGCCGAACGCGATCTTCCTTCCTCGCCATCACCAGAGACTTTCGCTAATACTGTGAAGCGCCTATCGACGGTCGCCCAAAATCTCGCAGTCGTCTGGCACGCTAGTTCGACTGCTGACAAAGACCGAAAGCATTTGACCAGACTTCTTATCAAAGACGTCATTTTGCTTCGAAGACCCGATCTCATTCACATGACCGTCAGATGGATAAGCGGAGGAAGGCTGGAGCGCGAAATTTCATGTCCGAGTTTCCCAAAGAGCCATGAAAGCGATCCGGAGGTGATCGCGGTAATCAAAGAAATGGCGCCAAATCATCCCGATCGTGTGATCGCGGAAAAGCTTAATGCTTTAGGCTATGGTCGCCGGTCGGTCCAAAAGAAGTTTACTCCAAACTCTGTACATAGCCTCAGAAGCTCCCGAGATATTCCACGTTGTCCCGATCACTATGCGCCAGATAGGACGGGCCCACGAGGCGACAATCGCTACAACACCCGAGACGTCGCCAAGGCGCTAGGAGTTTGCCAGGCATCTATCTGTCATTTGTGCAGACTTGGGAAGCTGGATGCCATCCGCTCGAGTCCTACGAGTCCCTGGTGGATCAAAATAGACTCACCTGAATTTGAACAACTTCGTGAGGCAATGCAGAAGCGTAACAGGATCGGTGACTCCGGTCGTGAATCCAAGAAATCTCACAGTAGTAGGTGAAGAGGGCATCGTGAAACATCAATATCATGAGCCATCGCACGATGCCTCACCACCCTACAAGCGTAACCGGTGGGTGACGATCGTATTTGACAGCAGCCCATTGTTTGGACAAAAAGGGCTGATATTAAAAGAAACACTAGGGCGACATTCCGATCTTAACCTCGAATTGTCCAGTGGCGAGCGAATAAGAATCGATGCGACTTGGACGGATTATTTTGGGGAGCCTTCTCAAAGTCCCGAGACTCCGACCCATCGCGTCGATTTCTCGCAGGCCGAACCAATTATTCGATTCCTTGAATATCTAAAAACCAAGCTAACTGAGGATCTTGGCTGAAGTCCTGCGGTGGATCACTCTGCGTAATCGATTGCCGGATTGTCTGTAGAACCATTGTTATGTCAATTGGCCGTGCGAGAAAGTCGAAAGTCGTCGAGCAGCGATATATCTCCGTCTCGGAACTCGCCATTCGGTGGAGCGTGTCCCCAAGCGCAATTTATGCTCGGAAATGCGGCACGAATGCATTAACTCCGATTCGACTTGGTAGATCAGTTCGCTTTCTTCGCAAAGAGATCGAGGCCTTTGAAATGGCGCGCGAACGACAAATACAAAGGACCGGCCTCTCACACGAGCAGCCAACTGAACTCGCTCGGTAGTGAACACGCTGAGACCTTATGAATTCATTATCAAACTCGCTTGCGCGAACGAACAGTTCACCCCTCCGTGCCGTGAGAAAAAGTGCGGCCAATAAGTCCTGGGTGAACATGAAAATCATCAAGAACAGCCGAAGGCCCAAAGGCTCAGCGCAGATCCGAAAGGAAAAGCGCGCCACGGGAGAATTCTGGGGATATGACGTGTGGATTCGTCAACCAGACGGGCCCCGAAAACGCTACCGAGAATTTACTTTTGTTACGAAAGCCGAGGCCGCGCAAGCCTTGGCAGCCCTAAGAACAAACGGATGGAAAACGCGGTACGGCGTAAGACCTCAAGAAAAAGTACGCCATACTACAATCAAAGAAGCGATTGAAAGCTACTTACGACTTGCCAAGGCAAATCTGCTCGCTAACAAAACCGACGAAACCACCTACTGGCGCGAAATGCCCGGTCATCTGCGGACGCTTGAGCGATGGGGCAAATTCGCAGGGCCTAACCGTCACGTTATCACAGTCAGAAAAGACGATTTTGTTTTTTGGGTTGCCGCTGAAACCGAACGGGGTAAAGAGAATCGAAGACCTTTGAAGAAATCATCAATCAGAAGGGGCCTCAACACCATCAAGGCGGCTTTGAACCATGCCGTTGATACATTCCCGGACCTAAAGTCCTTTCAAGTACCTCTAAGCCCTCTAACCAAAAAAATAGAAGAAGAGCGCGACCGCGTTCTCTCCGACGAAGAGATTGCCAAAATATCAGCGGTACTGACTACCAAGTCTGAATGGAACGAAGCTCTATTGTTTTTCCAACTTGCCCTCATAACTGCTGGCCGTATGGCAGAACTTCGACGCATGCGTTGGGAAGAGTTTGACGTTCGCTTCGGAATTGTGAAGCTCTATTCCTCCAAGACAAAAAAATGGCGCACCATCAAAGCACCTTCCGCAACGACTCTGCTAGCTCAACGCAAGGCAGAGGGCGAGGGTAGAGGGAGTCGCGTACTCACGCAGCCCGATCATTGGTTTCGAGACGTTCTAAAAGGAGCTTCCGAGAGTGTTGGCATTCGCTATGGCCAGACCGTGCCAGGCGGGTGGTGTCCTCACGATCTTCGCCACACTTGCTTAACAAATCTTGCTTTGGCGGGAGTTCCAATAAACGCTATTAAGGAATATGCGGGACATGCTTCCATCATCGAAACACAAAGGTATCTAAAATTCATGCCTCAGTCCGTTGAGCTGGCAGCAAGCGTCTCCACTCGACTTGCCGCGCTCACAGAGTCAGCAGCGGCTCAGTAACCCAGAAGACAGAAGCTCTTTAGGACGACCTGGCTTCGAATCCGAAAGTCAGTAACTCCATAGCTGTCGATTAGCTCTGGGCGCCGGTTCTTAAATTCATGCTTTTCCTGGGGGTCCTCTACTGATGGTCACGCATGATGCAGCCGGTCGAGTTCACCAGGCCTCGCAATCTAGTGACAACTCCAAGCCCCTAATGCACATGAAAAAAAGCTGGTAATAGGAAACGGAAGGCAGGGCAACATGTATAGTTCACGACGACATCTTTATTACCCCAAGAACTTCTGCGTGGCACGTTTCATCTTCGCGTTCATTCGCCATTCCGCGCTGGATCAAACCGAAGGAGGCATGCCACCTAACAGGAACTTAAACCCGCGTCGCCGGTCCTTGATTCTGACCGCGGTCCTTTTCTTCTTTGTTCTCCCATCACTACCTATCTGCTTCGCGCTGTATCGCAATTATCGGTGGGAACGAAGCCTACCGCCAACCACAATCGTTCCCGATCTGACCGGCTTGCCTCTCAGGAGTGCAACCGAACGTGCCCATGCCGCCCACCTGAAGACCGAGGTTCTCGGAAGCACGTGGTACACGAGCCAATCGCCTGGTCACATAACGCTGCAATCACCAGAAGCTGGTCAGCAGGTGCCATTCGAAACCAAGATCGGAGTTGAACTCGCGGTCAACCCCCCGGCCTTTCTGGCAAGAGAGATTATAAATCAAGAATAACAAACTGGATGACTTGGCAGGACTCTCCGTCGCTCAAACATCACGCACTTGTGAAGGTCGGTCACAGCGATCACCTAGACTCTGCGACAGAAAGACGTATCTTTCATGCACGAGTAATGACAATCGACAAAGAAATCGCGACATTGCGAAAAAGTGGACCATGCCGGCCGGCGACGGGAGGGACGCGCTCAATCGCTTCGCCATCATTTACGAAACCCGGTTGCCGGCGAACTAACCATGAGCCGACTGACGAATGAAACCGCAGAAACAAAAGAGGGCTATGGAAGTATGGAAACCGTGGAAAAACAAAGTGCGTTTTCCACGGTTCCCACAGCCCCTACTGCTGCTAACAAATTATGATAAAAAAGCAGCGACCCAAAACAACGGACGATCGTTTACACAAAATCCTTGACGTTACGAACTCTTAATCAGCAGGTTGCCGGTTTGAGCCCTGCTCTTACTAGCCAAATCCCCTCAGTTTGACGACTTACACGCTACGATTACATCCAACCTTGATGTGGTGAGTTTCTTGCGCTCCCCCGCTGAACGCAGTTACTCTTTCATAGTTCGAACCATCGCTATCGCGGACCTAATTCAGCCCCGGCCGATTCCCACACCGCTAACACAGGTGCGACGGGTTTATTCACCGTGAGTGAGCGCAACGGACAACGCCGAGATCCAGACTAAAGTCGCATGTGGAGACTGTCAGTTTCTTTTTTTATTAACCAGCCTTCATTGCTGAAGGCCTTTTAGTTGACGGGATACGGACATTGAGCACATGAGTCAGTTGAACCAAGCTAGCTCACTCCTTTCCCAGTTTGTCTGGGAATCACCGGACACTTTGGAACAACGGCTCACGTACGGCGGGCCCACCAGTATGCGTGGGTGGTTCGGCCCAGTTGGCGCACAAGAGGATCACAAGAATGGTCTCAAATTTTGCAACGTAAAGCACCTTAACTGGTTACTTGGTAGGAGAAGAGCGGCTTCAGACTGTCAACATACTGTAGCTTATCAAGGGATTCTTAGTGGCAGCTGACAGAATGGAGGGCTCTTTTTATGACCGGCGACAGTCAGAGTCATCATTTATGCGGTGTTCGCATTTATGTTAGCTCCAAGGGATACGCCGTTGAAACGGGCGGTCTCCGGTGTGATTAACCTCAATATAACTTTGTACTTGCGCAGACCCTAAAGGCCGTTATGCGTCTATTCTTTCATATTACAGATTGCTTGTTTTAGGGAAACCACATTCATTCTTCTGCCCCTCGCAAAGGATTAAACCAATGGTCAAATGCGTTCATCCATCCAGCCGCATCTAAACTATAATTATTTTGGAAACGCCGGCGTTACTTGGAGACATAAACAGCAGTACGCTTAACTAACAGCTCAATTTTATGGGTAGCTTGTTGGAAGGTACTCGCTGAACCGCTAAAAATCTGAACTTGCGTTTTAGGTGTCGATTTTGGTTTGTTCTAACGGCATCACTGATACGTGACTCTTACAGCAAAAAGACCTGTGGCGGCCTCACCGATTCGAAAGGTGATTCTGGGAATTGTTGCCGTTGGTACCAGCTACGTGGCCGGAGGGACGATCCTGGGCGCCATTAGCAACGCGGTAGCGCAAATAAGTCTATCTGTAACTATCGTTGGCACTGTTATTTTAGTTGTCACATGGATTCTTCTTCGGGCGATTCTCAGCAGCCACCCGATTCAATGGCGCTCTTACAAGGTTAAACGACTTGGCTATTTACCAGCCTGTGCTCTAGCGGGGATTGTGTTGTTGTTATGGACGCCCCCGATTGTCAAGGAATTTGATCGTTCTTGGAAACGCGACACCACTCAACAATCTTCAGGTAATGGTAAAGAGGCCAAAGTGGTTGTTTTGGTCTCAGATTTTGCCGGTGTTGACCCAAACGCGTACGGGGTGACGAAGATTATTTTCGATCAACTGAGTGATGCGACTAAGGGTTATGGTGACGTAAGAATCAAGCGTAGCAATGAAGTGATAGAGAATAGTAATGCCGCAGAATCAGAGGGCAAGAAAGCTCAGGCAGATATAGTCTTGTGGGGCAGCTACCTCGTGAATCAGATGCAAGCGCGGGTTACGATTCATTTTGATCCGATAACTAATACGGTCGATGTTCCGTTAATTCGAAATAGAGAGATTGTAAGTGTCAGTAAGGCGCGCCTTGAAGACTTTACTGTTCAAGAACAAGTATCCAAAGAGATGAGCTATCTCGTTTTGGTTGCGATCGGGCTGATACGAATCGAAGCTAGTGACTTTGACGGCGCTATTGCGAGCTTTACCCGCGCGATTTCAATATCGGTCGCACCCGATCAATTTATTGAGCCATACTATCTTTATTCAAATCGTGGACTTGCATATTTGGCAAACGGGGACTACCAGAAAGCAATTGCTGATAGCAGTACCGCCATCCGATTCAAGCGAACTTCGGATTCATTTTCCTTGCGGGGTCTTGCTTATTTTCAGCAAAACCAAATAAAAGATGCGCTCAGTGATTTTGATAGCGCGCTGAGCATTGAAACGGATGAAGACACGGCACTCTCGATCTCTTCTTTGACGGTTTCATTCACCACAACAACGGTGTTGCGATTGGCATTCTTTCGCATTCGGCCAAGTTCAATCCTTTACCTCCGAGTTCTACCGGAGGGTCGGGTTCTGCGTACATCACAAAGCGCGGGAACGTCACGAGCGTCATTCGGTACGCCGATACATCAAATGCGACTGCGCCAACTGGTGCGACAACCGAAACAATGACTTATGACATGGCAGGTAACATTATCGCGAGTTCGAAAGCGTGTTGCGAGCAAACCAGCTGCTTCTACGAACTGCCCACGCAATTCGCGTTCGCGGTCTCTGAGACTCGCGGATCATCTGATCCTAACTCACTGTTGCGAGTGACAACGGGAGCATCTTTTGACCTTAGCACCGGATTACCTCTTTCCAAGATTGATGCGAATGGGCTGCCGACCACGACGAGTTATTTCAGTAGCTCACTTCGCCCGAAAGAGATTGTGTTCCCTGCCGGCGCCCGCACAACGTTTGAGTACGACGACGTAGCCATGAAGGTAACGCAGACCACTCGGCTGGTTGGGGGTGGTGCGATCTCCAACCAAACCGTCAAGTATCTGAACGCCCTGGGTCAGGTACGTCGAGAGGAAGCCCTGGGTCCCAATAATGTGACCGACATTGTCGAGACCTCTTACGACCAATTCGGACGTCCGTCACAGCAGTCACGACCCTATCAAAACGGGGAAACGCCAAGTTGGACGACAACAACTTACGATTCGGCCGGGCGGGTCCATGCCACGTCGGACTGGTCTTCTACTTCAGTCGTCTTTTACAACGAAGCTACACGTCCGGCCGGAGCGTCCGCCGATCCAGGTCAAACATCTAAGACGGTTGACGCTTGGGGACGTTGGCGCTGGACGCGTGTAAACTCGCGCGGCAAGATTGCTGAGGTTGTTGAGCCCGATCCCGCGGGTGGCACCGGCTTCGCAACCAAATATACCTATGATGCAATGAATAACCTTGTCAGGATTGATCAAGGGGACGAAGTTCGCAGCTTTCACTATGACTCTCTTGGACGTCTGACACAGCAGAAGCTCGCCGAAGCCAGCGCCGCTCTTGATGATGCAGGGACATATCACACAAGCGGCGGAACGTGGAGTGACGTGTTCGTTTATGATGACCGTTCTAATTTGGTCTCGCACTTCGACGCACGAGGTGTAAAGGCGATCTTCTCGTACAAAGATGGAAGCGGCCACGACGATCCGCTTAATCGGCTACAATCCGTAACCTACGACACCAGCGGTGTAGACACTAGCATCTCAAACGTCCTGCCTGCGCCCAAGGTAACCTATCAGTATCGAACTAAGCCGTCAGTTGCTGCGCTGATCGATGTAACTCAGATCACACAAATGGTGGCGGAGAACGTGAGCACCGAAGACCTTGACTATGACAATCAAGGCCGGGTCAGTGAGAGGCGCTTAACGTTGAATGGACGGAGTCTGCCAATGACTCTTGGTTATGCTTATGACAATGTTGGACGGGTGAGCCAAATAACCTACCCCGAACAGTATCAAGCGAGCGGTAATACCATTCGCAAGGTTGTGACCCCGACCTACGATGTGGCGAGTCGTATGGATGGTCTTAAGGTGAACGGCGTTGATTTCGCTTCGCAGATCAACTACAACCCTGACAGTCAGCTCAAGACACTGGCAGTGGGCACGGGGACCAGCCAGTCAGTCGAGAGTTATTCGTACGATCCTGAAACGGGTTTTCTCATCAATCAGAACCTTCAACGCGGTGGAATGACCCTTATGAGTCTGAATTACGGTTACGCTCAGAATTACTGTTTCGGCAGTAATTGCCCGGAAGTAGTGTGGCCACATACTGGGCAGGTAACGCGAGTAGACGACGGAACCAGTACGAAGCTCTATACATATGACAGTCTTGGAAGACTAAGCACAGCGCGATCGGGAAGCTTTGGAAGCAGCAAATCTACCATCTATTGGACGCAGACTTATGCTTACGATCGTTACGGCAATCGGATAGCGGTAACATCCACAGGTGCGGCTGGCGGTACGCCCGTGCCGCCCGATGGACATTCAAGCCTTACTTACAATCTCAGTAACCACATTATGAACGCGGGCTTTAGTTACGATGCTGCGGGCAATCAGCTGACGAACGATAACGGCCAGAGTATGAGCTATGACGCAGCTGGGCGCTTAGTAAGAGTAAAAGATCAAAGCGGAATCACTTTGGTCACCTACACGTACGGAACTTCAAATCGAAGACTCATCGCGCAAAACGGCGACGAGAATTCAACGTCGAGAACTTATTATGTTTGGAATGGAGACTCGGTCATCAGCGAATATACCGATCCCAGTAGCGCTTCAATGCCGCAATGGTCAAAGAACTACATCTATTTTGGCGGTAGGCTGCTGGCCACTGAGGAGCCGAACGGTGCCGGGGGCGAAATCGTCCATTACCATCACCCTGATCGATTGGGGACGCGCCTCGTCACCAACAACGCCGACACAAACTACGTTAAGCAAGCCACTCTGCCTTTTGGAACTGCGCTTGACGGCGAATCGACCGGGGCGACGAATAGGAGGTTCACTAGCTACGACCGCAACACGACCACGGGACTCGATTACGCGGTGAATCGCAACTACGATCCACGACAAGGACGATTCACTCAGCCTGACCCGTTGGGCATGAGCGCCACAAGTCTTGCTGATCCGCAAAGTCTCAACCTCTATTCTTATGTAGGGAATGATCCAATAAACCGAGTCGATCCTGACGGCCAATTCTGGGGAGCGCTGTTTCAACTGATAGTAGGTTTGTTCCACAGCCTGAAACCCAACATCATCAACGGCTCTTTTGCATATAAGAACCATGCACCCATCAGTGTTTCCTTCACGACAAACTTTCAGAATATAGGAGTTGGTTATGGAGGAATCGGTATTCCTTTGAAGAGCGGCGGGCAATGGTTGCCGGCGATGGTTGTAGTGCGCAAAACTCTTTGTGACTACCTCGAGGCAAAGTTATGGGACTTGTACAAGAGTCATGACAATGAGGTAGGTCTGAAGTTCAGTGGAGATCGAAGAGGTAGAACAATCACAGACTGTTTCGTCTATGCGCAGAACGTTTTAACCTATGCATATGAAAAAATCGGCCGGACCGATATTGCCGCCCGTATCCGAGGAATCCCAGAGGAAAACGGAACGGCCTTAGCCGCGTATCTGGCGAGTATCGGCTGGCATACGTACTACTGGAATCCAGATGTCAAAAACCCAAGGGACAATGATGCGGAGCATCCTGCCAGCTACCAAAGGGCAGTGAGAACTGGGAAATACTATGGGATTACGGTGAATGATTTTATAATCAATTACCACATGACCAATCCAAACTCAGCAAACGATATGGCGGCGTTCGACGAGTTTTCGGGTGTCCGGTTTGCATTTGGCGTGGCCCGCGGAGGCATGCACAATTTCATGGACTCCTATGGCATGGTCTTTGAAGTCCATTGGGACCAGGAGGGCGATAAACTCTACGAGAGAAGTGCACTCTACAACTATCAATGGCTAGACGGTTTGATGGTGACACCGCCGGGCTGCAAGTGACTCCTTCACCAAAGAGCGAAAGGATAGTAGGCATGTTCTGTCAATGGCCGCTTATCATGATCTTGGCTTTAAGTTTCGGCTCCTGTTCCTCTCTGGGACCTAATCCCAAGCCAAACATGTCGCAAACAGGCGTAATTAAAGTCGCCGAAAACCACAAGTACAAACTTGACGCAATCTTTTCCGGTAGCGATGTTCAAGTAGGGGATCGAATCGTGAAGGTCATAGATGGCGTGACCATCCGCAGCGAATCAACAGGACAGGAGGCCAAATACGCTCGCACAGATGGTCCCTCCACCTCCGATGCTCATGCCTATTTTACTGAAGTTTGGTCACCAAACGATGAGTTGCTCGTGTTGCCCCTCAACCGTTTCGGAGGGTTCTGCATTGTTCGAGCGAGCGACGCACTGGATAGTATTCAAAAACAAAGATGCACAGACGTCGTTCGGGTGCGGACCGAGACAGGCACGGACTTGTGGCACGACTTCGAGAAATGGGATACGAATGACGCGTTTGTTTTTAAGGCTGGCCTGTCGGGCGACAACACGAGGCTGAAGTATGAAATATCTAGTGGTCGATTGACCGCACTTGATTCCAATTACAGGAATGAGTTTCAGGGACAGAATAGCAAAGGCAAGGTCGCGATAACGCGCAAACCCTAGGCCTGACGTTAGGTCAACCTGCCCCGCTTTACGTTACACTTCTGGCACGGCCTCCTGTCCAGGGCGACGTGGAGCGACCAATGCCAAGAGGCCGCTGTGAACTAGGTGGTTGGGCGCGAAGGCCTCACTTCTGTAATCCGCTTTAAGAACACTCCTGATTAATCCAACTGATTCAGTTTTCACTCTTGATGATCGAAAAGAGACAAAGCAGAAGAAGAAGAACCCCTAATCAGTCTCCCCCTCTGCGCTACATACTCTCACGACAGCCCATCGACGCAACCTCCATTACACGTTGCTCCATTCCGGTTCTCCACTGCGTTGCGACCTTAAAGGTGCATCGCTGTGCGGCCCAGTCGTGTTCCTTCTTTCGCTGCGAGGGGGAAACACCTTCTCAAAAACACAAACCAAAGAAGGAGCAATGACAAATGCAGCAAGAAAAACAACTACAATCAGCAGATATTCCAAAGTGGTCAGCCTTACTCGTGGAAGCAGTCAACAAACCCGGCACGATCATGAAGGCGTATAGCGCGTTTTGGAACTATTCCGTAGGAAACCAAATCCTTGCAATCGTCCAATGCCAACTACGCGGCATACAGCCAGGGCCAATCAATACGTTTCCGAAGTGGCAGACGTTAGGCCGAGTCGTCAAACGCGGCGAAAAGGCTTTGACGCTTTGCATGCCTCTACCGAGGAAGCGGCGCAACGATGAATCACAAGATAGTGACGCATCGAGCGAAGAACAGACCTATACAACTTTTGTGCATAAGGCCCGATGGTTCGTAGTCAGTCAAACGCACGGCAGCGAACTTGGGCCAGTGACGATCCCTGAGTGGGAAGCCGCGCGAGCGCTTGCGACGCTTGGGATTGAATGTATTCCGTTCGACAAGACTGATGGGAACTGTCAGGGCTTCGCACGTGGCCGGCAGATCGCGATCAATCCCATAGCGCAACTTCCGCATAAAACCCGCTTTCACGAAATGGCCCACGTGCTTTTGCACACGTCCGAAGGCGATTTCACCGACGCCGAAGACACGCCGAGAAACCTTCGCGAAGTTGAAGCGGAGTCAGTCGCTTTGTTGTGCTGCGAAGCTTTGAACCTTGAAGGCGCGGACTATAGCAGAGGCTATATCCAGAACTGGCTCTATCAAGGAATCGGAATACAACGCCGACGCGATCCACGAAAAGAGCGCACAGAAGATTTTCCGCGCAGCCGATCAAATCCTTCGAGCGGGACGCCGAGCCGTAGAGCGATCAGCCGATTACGCGAACTGAACGACAGTCGGCAAAAAGAAAAGGGGTCACGTATGCGCGCTAATGCTGCCTGACCCATCACACCAACTTTTCCATCCCTGCAAGGAGGAAGATTGATGCAGACAAGCTCTAGCACACACCGAGAACCTAGCATTACGCGCTTTGCGCTTGGACAAACCTACATCACGCCCGGAGCAGAAGAAGCACTCATGATCGCCGGACAGACCGCGATTGAATTCTTACGCCGTCACATGAGTCGCGACTTCGGAGAACTAGCGGATGAGGATATTCAGGAGCACGAGCTTTCATTGCGAGAAGGCTTTCGCGTGTTGAGCGCCTATAGCACGTCGGACGGCCAGAAGCTTTTAATTATCACCGAAGCGGATCGAAGTTCCACTACAATTCTCTTGCCTGACGAATACTAATCCAAGAAACAAAAAGCGGCGGCGGCGCTAGTGCAGGGCACTCGCGCCCTTTTACTCAGGATTTGTATTTTGCACGTTTCGTTTCTGGTAAGATGAATCTTCGGGATTCAGAAGGCTTCCAAATCAGAAATCCTACAACAGCAACCGCGAGTAAATTTATGATTACTAAAGATTTTCATTCTGAGCAGGTTTGGTAGCCGAGCCACGGAACAGTTGAGTTGACGTAGAGGGAGACGACCACATTACGGACAAGTTTATCGATGACAATCTCGCTGATCCCGCTCGCCTACAACGACCCATCAGCGCGAATGATCGGAGAACCTATTCGTTTCCGGCACCGGTTATTTTAACTATGCTGGAGACGATTGTGATTGCGACAACCAACACAGGTATTAGAATCGCCTCAAGTGTAAACGAGCTAAGCGGCGAAGATAGCCACGCGTCGTGTGCAGCAGTCTGTCGCATCGGATCGGGCGGTGGTCCCGACGCCGCTATCCTTACAATACAACCGCCAACGCCAACCACTGGGTACAAAATGACTGCGCCGAAGATAGACCAGCCGATATTACTCATCGCTGCCTTCGTAGCATCCTCTTTAGCGCGGGCGTTCCTTTGTCGACGCATTTCTTCTTGTTCGGCGCGAAGCTGCGCCCTGCTCTCCTGTTCTGCCCGCTCTCTGGTGGCCCGCTCTTGATTGGCGCGATCTTTTACCAGTCGCTGTTGTTCCGCAGTGCGCAACTCGGACTCGACTTGATTCGGTCGTTTAGTGAATTGGTAGTAGTCGTTGTAGGTCCTAGCATTAATGAAGTGGAGTTCTGCTTCTGAGATAAGCCGAGAGATTCGCGCCCTACCTTCGGGTAAGAGATTGGAGATGCGAGGCGCTAGATCGTGAATTGTGCGCTTACTTTTACCAGCCTGACTTCGGATTTGTTCCATGAGCCGATCGAGCAGCGACTCGATTTGCGACCGCAAATTCTCGAATATGCGATCCTTCTTTGCTCTTTCGTGATAGCGAGCGTCGCCTTTGATTGCGAGTCCGAGACTCTTAGTTGCATGGTTGGCGTCGCCCAGCATAGCCACGAAGCCGGCGTGCATATACCAGGCGTCATAGAGTTTGGGATTTAGCTCGATAGCGTTCGTCATGTGTTTCGCAGCGTCTAAGAGCTTACGTTCAATACCGCAGACTATTCCGGAGAAGTATTCAGCTTCAGCAGCTTGTCGCGCATCGCGCGGACGGGCATACTTTGACGCTTTCCGGAAATAGTCTAACGCTTTTGGTAGGTCGGTTAGATGATACAGATAGATGTTGCCCAGCGACCGGTGCACGGCGAAGTCCTGATAGTTCTTGCGTTCTGATTCAAGGAAATCACCGAGAGCTTCCTCGTACCAGCCATTCTTATATGCATCTTCTGCACGAAACCGCAATTCCTTCGCTTGGGTGTCTAATGGCGCTTGCAACGTATAAAGGATAGAAGCAAGCATTTCGCCTTGCACCTCAAGCTTCCAGACGACATCTCCCATCAGCAGATTGAAATCTGCATTGAGTTGGTCGATTCCACCAGCGAGTCTGTCAAAGCCCAAGTCGACGCTATCCGTTAACGCGGTGATTCCGCGCGACAAATCTTCCCGGACTACATTTAGGCCAGAAACTAAATCGCCACTGATAGCACCGAAACCTGATTCGACTGCGGTTTGGTACGCTTGCTGATTAGCGATTCCAACTTTGAGGAATTTGCCTACATCTTTAGTCTGTTCTTGGATCGCACTTTCGAAGCCTCTAACCTCTTCTTTCGTGCTGATGTAGTCAGTCCAAGTTTGTAAACCAAAGAAAACATCGCCATATGACATGACTAAGTCTCCCTTCAATTAACGTGTTCCGGGAAGGCGTTTCCTCTAAGTACGACCGTACGCTCCAAGGTGAAAGGGTGAAAGGCACTCCGATCTCCCGATCGATTTCTCTAGCTCTCATTTGGAAGATGATGCGCGGCCTGTAAAAACGAACGCTCCGAATCGAGAAGCCGCCCGAGTTGCGACAACCGGAGAGAATAAAAACGTGATGAAGGACGGGTTGGCTTGCACCGAAACTCGATCATAGGGCAATCGTGTGATATTTGGGTCCTAGACTACACCGCTACCACCACACGTTTGGCATTGACCTGAGCCGTTGCATTTCCAGCAGGGGGTTTTCTCATCGGTGAAAGGGTTGATCCCGTCAGAAATCTGATTCATAACGCTGCCGAGACCATCTCCATGGCATACAGAACATTGTCCATTGCCTTCATTAACGAAAATGGACACCTTTACAGAATCGCAATCTGGACATTGAGTTGCGTCGGACATTTCCAATCTCCTACTCTGAGCGAATAGCGGCTCAATAAATCTCAAATTCTCCGGTTGCCACCAGCACGTCGTGCTGGTAGATCTTGACCTTCCAATGGCCGGTTTCCCAATTTCCGGGCTTATTCCAGCCCGTGTTATTGAAAAAATAAATCCACGGATGGTTTGGATCCTGGAGCATCCCGGATTGTCCTCCCTGTTGCTCTGACCGTTGTTTAAGACTGCCGTCAGCATTCACTTTGAACCATACCGCCTTCAAATCGTTCTCAACCACTTCATCGAACTTACTCTCAAATACCGCGAACAAATCCCATCTTATGTAACGGGCCTCCGACCGCGCGAACCTGGTTCCCCTGTTTCTTTTATCATCGCCTTTTTGTCCAGAGAATTCGGCAAAAACGACTCCTCGGACCTTTGCTTTGGTCCCCTGGACCTGCACAATGTTCGATGGTACTTCTGCATCTGGGACAGACCCGGCCGGTCTGCCGGAGGTGGAAGTGCCCCCTGTCAAATAAGACTCGATACTAGAGCAGTCAAAGGGCAAGGCCCGATCATTATCATTTCCGATGTGGGCGGAAGCTGCGATTTGCCACGTTCCCTTCACCTTCTTAATCCATTGGTTGTCTATAGACTTCTTGTCATACCATTGACCCCATCCAGGAACGCGACCATTTCCACTTTCAGACTGACGGCAAGTCTCAAATTCGATCTTGATACCACCTTCCCATTCAATAGGCAGTGGATCAACCCCATTGAGTTGATCCGCCTCAGAAAGCTGTCGGGGATAGTGAGTTGTGCCGTTTACCGAAAACTTGGTTAACCTGCGGCATTCAAAAACGAAAGTACTACCCAACCCTGGGGTAGATGAACGGAAATAATAGTTGCCGTTACATTTGATGATTCGCGGGTCCCAGAATTCCTTCGCCCGTTCAACGGCCTCTTGGTTAAGAATCTGATCCCTTGATTGAGGAGCGATTCGAGATGGCGAACCTGACTTGTGTCCCCCCACAGTTAAGGGGATCATCAAGACGAAAATCAATATTGCTGCCTGATTGGGTCTCACCGTTACTCCTTTCAGTTTTCCATCCGCGCAAAATGAGAGTCTAGAGGGGACTGGTTGACAATCGTTACTCCCTCGATGATGAAGTGAACGCAAACAGCGAACTAAGCAGGCTGTAGCGCGGCCTTGATGTCATCAGCAAGTTTTGACGATTTCTCAGAATTAACCTTTGGATCGCCCCACGGCTCGGTTTGTAACAGCTTCTTCCGTTTCTGCTCAGAAACAGCCACTCTCACTGTAGTTGTCTGTTCAGTGTCTTTTATGAGAGTGACGTACACGCGTGTGCCTATTTGCGAGTAACCACCGGTCACGACCATGGCAGTTATGATCTGACCTGTTTCTTTGCCGGCAGAATCGATCGTGTAATCTTGCCTTTTCAGGTAATTGAGAACTGCTTCGTACGCCTTGTCATAAGGCCTATCTGTCCGAAATGTAACACCGCCAGAGACACTTCTCGGCTTTGCTGATTCCTCCAATTTCGCTTCGCGCTTTTCGTGCCTTCCCTGTGACACGCTTATTGATTGAAAAACACATAGTGCAAAGATCGCTGCTAAATGGAGGTTGAATCTCTTAGATATCTGCATAAGCTTTGCTCCTCGAATACGAAAGGATGTATTACCGGTTACCAATTACCGTGAGCAGACTCAAGACGGTGACGCTGAAGTCCGAACCTTACCAACGACGTTGTCCGCACCTATGATCTGATTTGTTATCTTCTCTTAGACGGGTTCATTTTCATCACCACCTTATTGAGAGGATGAAACAATTACCCAAGGCCCAGAATTCGCAATGCGAGTCTGAAGCCTTGCTCGAAGTTTTTCTAGGACGCTTCTGAAAAGTGCGCGACTTTTTCTAGGAAGCAGTGAGCACTAAAACGCGGGAACGCGTGCAATTTTCAGAACTGCATGTATTAGTTCGAGTAACAGCGAAAACTCTAATCCCGACGCTGACCGATGTCAAGAATTCTTCCGTCCACGTAAGAAAGTAAGAAACCACCTAACCTTTACCGATGTGCGGAGTCAGCCGTCAATACAAACAATAAGCGGTGAACGCGGCAACACGGGTTTATGAAAGCGTAGATATCAACAGTAAAGCTCTGCCGGCGCAAACCGACAGAGCCTTTGAAAACCAGACGCGATTGCTCACATTCGGCCTCCGGTAAGTACCACTGTGAGCCAGTCGCCTAACGAAAGGCAAGGAATACAATGGAAGAAAGAGAACTAAAAGCATTAGAGATCGCGACGAAGTCAAAACTCACCCGAAAGAATAAAAGCTTTCCCAGTCCATTCGCGGCGCCGGTGCTCATGCTTGGGGTAATGCTCGTCATTTCCTTCGGTTGGATAATTCGGCATCGCGGAAAAAAGAAACGGTACTTGCCTCGGGGCGTCGCCTGGGAGCAGACTTGGATGTGCCTTCATCCGTATTATGACCATACTTTGTCACTCCAAGTTCCCCTCTGAACTCTGGCTTATCATTCTAGGCCTCCCATCCGATTCACTAGAATGAAAACGCAAGTAGGTGCTACGCACCTGAAAATAGAGACACGACACACCCGAAACTCGGGGCTGTAGCGTCTACGTTGTAAACGCGCCGTTAACATTAAGTAACGCGGCTTTGAGGACTTTGTCGTTGTGGGAGACAAGCAAATGAGTGAAACCAAAATATGAAACCGGAGATCGCTAACCACCGCTCAACATGCCCAAACGGCAGGAGTCTGTCTGGAAGTTGATCGTCCATGACGAAGTGGACCTGCCTTCCATGCTTCCAATTGTTGCCCAACACCACGTATTAAGGCTCTTGCGAAGGTTAGAAAGCAGCGGAAATGAGAGACAAATAAGAGATCAAGTAGGAGCCAACCATTGCCCGGCAATTAACGGGTCCTATCGACGATGATGCCGAAAGGCGTTGAGCACCGCGGCTTTGCCGCGCAAGTATTGGCTTTGTGCTCAACGCCTTTCGGCATCATCGGAATTCACACGCGCTCTATGCTGTGCGGTAGCATCCTGCCTTTATGTGCTCAACGCCTTTCGGCATCATCGGAATTCACACTCTCGCCGACGCCGTTTGTCAGATTCACATCCAGACGTGCTCAACGCCTTTCGGCATCATGGGAATTCACACCTCGTAGTGTCGTTTCTCTGGCTCGTAGTGTCGTTGTCTGTGCTCAACGCCTTTCGGCATCATCGGAATTCACACTTCAAAATCTTTGAGACTGCTATAACTCCACGCTTTGTGCTCAACGCCTTTCGGCATCATCGGAATTCACACGATTCGCCCATGCGTGTACTACGTCGTGATTGTTTGCGTGCTCAACGCCTTTCGGCATCATCGGAATTCACACAGTGAGATGGCACAACAGGGAACACCGTTACGTTTTGTGCTCAACGCCTTTCGGCATCATCGGAATTCACACGCTGAGGAAGTCAACTACTTACATCTGTTCCATTCTGTGCTCAACGCCTTTCGGCATCATCGGAATTCACACCGACTATCTCAAGTCGCTGAACGAGCGCCGAGGGATGTGTGCTCAACGCCTTTCGGCATCATCGGAATTCACACGGCCATTGCCTGATCACAATCCGGACCTGTGGGAAGTGCTCAACGCCTTTCGGCATCATCGGAATTCACACTATAAGCGCCGGTGAAGGTGGACCCGTCACCAATGTGCTCAACGCCTTTCGGCATCATCGGAATTCACACTTTGGGAATGTAGTTGTCGGCAATCAGATCAGCGTGTGCTCAACGCCTTTCGGCATCATCGGAATTCACACTTCGGTGTATTCTGAAAAGGCCGCAGTATCTAAATGTGCTCAACGCCTTTCGGCATCATCGGGCTTTGCCTATAAACTAAAAGGGCCAACTGACTTTATGGGCAGCTAACAGACTTTGTGGGCAAGCTGGGAAGACGAAGTTCTGGCCGGCCCACCCGACTTCCAAACATAGTCATTAGGAGAGGGCGGCTAGGATCACTCGGGCTTAGGATTCGGCCTTACTTATTAGGTAAAGCGCAAGAAGAGCCAAACCTCCGCCAACAATCCAATTTCCTAGATTTTCTTGATTCTTCCTTTTCTCCAGAATAGAGCTCAGGTTAGCAAGTGCAGGGCCAAGATCTTGCCGCACAAATTCCACGTACTGTACGCCGGGGAGCACGTGGAACGCCGGGACGCCTCGCTCAACCAAAGCTAGCACCGGCTTACCCAGTTTCGCTGCTGCGACAAGGTCTTGTTGCACATTCGAAGCGTATGGACTATCGAGAGATACGATCGCAATTACGAAATTACATTGAAGAATCGATTGTTGAGTAACTTGAATCGACTCAAACGCCGGTGCCTGATGCTGGGAAGATTCCACTAGGATGCCCTTTGCTTCGGCCTGACGAGTTAGAAGGATCGCGACCTGAAGATCTGTTGGAGCAAGCGAGTGTGAGATAAACACTTTCATGAGTTTTTTACCTCATCCACATTTAGAGTGAGCCGAACAATGCTGTCTAGGGCGGACCGGGCGTCTTGGGAAATAGATCCATTAAACTGCGTAGCCCACTCGTCGATTCGACTCCGTTCCACTAGGCCTTGTTGCCGCTCGTACACGGCTGGGAAAAACTGCTTCATTACAGGTTCTTGGCTAAAGACTTCCTCGCAAACACGGGCGTAATCCCAGGCGACATAAGCACGGGTGTAGCTGTCACGGGGTAACTTATCTAAACGCGCTTGAAGTTTGGTACTAGGGCGTGTGCTACAGACCAAGAGATATCCATTTGCTCCATGGTGCGCCAACAACTCCGGAAAAGAGAAGTCGTTGATGAAATCCCGAGGGCTGACAGACCTCCCGCTAACGGCATTGTGTTTGCACTGTACGACCCATTTGATAGAGCGGGGAGAGATGCAATCCCTTACGACCGTTGTTACAAGAAGATCGAGCCCGGCATCGTTTCCTCGCCCTGAACGCGAGACCGACGTAACTATGAACTGACTACTTTGAGCTAAAGCGCTTGTACCAGATAGTGGCTGAAGTCGCCCTCGAAAGATAGCTTCGACGAGGTCCTCGAACTGCTCGCCTGTTAGGGTTGAAAAATCGAGCGGTAGCAGTGACATTTCGTTAAATTAACGTAGCCTAGAATATCGCCTTGACTCAATTACCAATATACAAAATCGTTACCTTTAAACTCATAGGGAACTTACTCATGCGGGTTGTTTGCGGGGCCTTCTTGCAGGTGCCTTTTTTTCTTTCAGGTCAGAATCGTGCACTTCAACATCCTGTTTGCTTAGCTCCGTTTGCAATTCTCCAGCGGAATCTTTAATACGCGTAACGAGATCGCGCGCGATTTCTTTCCAATCAATGCCCACGAGTTCGGGTTGGGCTTCCTTTGCCTGAGTTTGATGTTCTGACTCAGTTTTAGGGAGAAAGATTTCAAACCATTTTTGCAGAGCGTTCCAAACAAGCCTCTCTTCTTCACTTAGTGCGTCAAGCACAGCCTGATCGACCGGCTCGGCCGTGTCTAATGAAAGAGGCTTCATCATAAGGAGACAGATGATCAAGTGCGAGAGGTTATGAAACAGGCTCGCGGCAAACTGATCCGTTCTTGTTCCAAAATCCTGGCCATATCGAAAAGGGTTATCGGTGGGGAGCAACCGATCGAGGAGTTTGAACAAATCTTCGTATCGAGCGAGTGGATATGCGTGTGAAGGTAAGGATTCTCGATGCTCCCAGATCTCAAGAATCGTCTCCCTTGCTTCTTTTTCCGCTCGTTTTCGCTTTGACGGCGACTTCTCTTTCTCCGCGGTTTTAATGAGCTCGGCCACATGGTGAGCCATCCAGAGCCCCAACGTATCGCCACGATCCTTAAGTTTTAGTTCGCGCGCGAGGTGGCGCCCAAGTTCCAACACGTCCTTCGGCGGCTTCGATGGTTCCATCTCTTCGGAGGAGGAGGAGTCTGTCGAATTCGGATTCCTTCGCGTCTTTTTGATCATATCGAGATTCATCACCTTTATTCCTCCGCGTTATCTGGACTTCGACAATCAAATCCATGCATATGTTATTGAGATAGTCTTTAAGCTCCCTCCGGTTCATACGGAGTTGATAACCGCTCGAATGCATGTTCTCCCCGTACAGTATTCTCTCCCCACCTTCGCTCCATCGAACATCGCTCCAGGCCCTGTATGACACAACGGTCTCTCCACTAGCAGCATCGCGCCACCTTGGTTGGTCCTCAAAAGCAAATTGCAAATTGAAGGTAGTAATCACTTCGCTCGAGGGTCTCGACTGAATTGGGGTAAGGTCGAATCTAAGAGGATCGCGCTCATCAATTCCCGAATGATAGTCCCCATCTTCGATCCAGGCCTTTAACTCGTAGGGAGGATCATTGATTTCAAAATCATCTCCGATTGAAGGTAGCCTGTAGTCCCAATGGTGCGGAACTGACTGGAGCGCTCGAATCAGAGCTGGCGCCGTTGCTGGACTTACCAAGGCTGAATTCACGCGACTCTCACTTCGAGAATAGGGAGAGCGATTGTCCACGCCCGCGCTGATGACGATTGTCTGATCGTCTTCAAGACCCAGTTCGGCTAAGAAGTCAGTTTCGCCAATGCCTTCAATCCAATCGCCCACATTTCCAGACGGACCAAACCAAAAACGTGGCAATAACGGCTTTGGACAATTCAGATCAGCTAACCATATCGCTGGCTCAGTTAGGCCGTTCTTCGAAAGTTGTCGATGCAGGCTGTCATAGTCGTCGTCTTTTAGATCAGCCAGCGCACGTGTTTGCATTAACTGACCGATGGTGCACCACATGGCATGCCACTCCAGATAGGTATGGAATCGCTCTCCAGTGGGTAACGAGCCATCACGATGCCGTGAATTAAAGGCCTGACCGGAAAGCCGATCCTGCCGCGGTTCATCTAACCAACGCCAGGGATCACTGGTGACGTGCCAAGAATCGACGATCCAGCCTTCGGCAATATCAAGGAACTCTTCTTTGTCGACGTCCGCGAAGGCACTGAGCGCGTCCGAATACCAATGTGGAAGAGTGTCCGTAGTATCAAAGGTGAATCGCCGATCTTTCCGCCGTTGGTACTGGTACTTGTGGAATTTGATATTCCGCGGCGAACCAGGCGTAACCGCCGGGACGGGACTCACATTGATCCGTTCAAGGGCTCTCGCTTCCACGGGCCTTAGTTTCAATATCCCGTTGTCCACAAGTTTAATAACGGCGGTCTTTGCAAACGAACGTAGAAGAACGTGGGGAAAACTAGCGTCACTAGCCTGGGCAAGTATAGTGGTGCCCAGGTGGCCAATGGAGGTCGGTGTCTCGCTAGCAATTCTATCAAGCGCAATCACAAGCCAGAGTCTCGACGCGAGCCAATAAAAAGGCGCGTCCGGTCTCCGATAACTCAACTCAGTTGTCCGATCATAAAGCGCCACAACACTATTAATTGTCTCGCGATCTTGGAGTCGACTCAGGCTTCGCAGAGCATGAGCAGCGCGCCACCGAACGCGGACATCAACGTCACTCATGAGCGCATAAATGTAACGCGCGATACCCTGAGTACCACTCGTTGGAATGTCATTAAGGACCAACAGGTCTCGGTCGGCCGCCGGAATCCGATCAACCAACCGTTCTGCGTAACGCTCAACCACCCGAGCGGCGTCGTTTGGCTCACAATAGAGTCCAATAAATCCGACCAGAGAATAAACGGTTGCCGCGTCCAGAGAATCAACGTGCCTCTCAATACCTTCCAGGAGCGCTGCCGAAATTTCGGGCTCTGTGGCGCCCGACTGCTGGAGGTACTTTCTAATCCGCGGTTGATCGTAAGATAGCCAGCGAGTAAAAGTGGGAAGCATCTCTGCAAAGATCTCCAATGCGTGTTCGCGTGCCCACTCGCCCACTGAAGGCGAATCGCGCCACTCTTCAAGTCGCTGGAAGATTGCCGTTATCAATTCGTCATCGTGAATATCTAAGGATGTGCTCTTTGTTAAGGCTTCAAGGTGAGCAACCCTATCGGCAATTTCCACTTCTGAAGCCATTTGATCCAAAATAACCGAAACAGGAACGAAATCTCCGCCTGCTCGCGACCTAATTTGACTAACAGCGCCATTGATCATAGCCGACGTAACATACCTGTTCTTTTTCCAATTGAATCTGCGCAGCGACCTGGGCTTCCTGCCTCGAATGCGGGCTATGCGGTTTTTTCCACGGGAGGTACCGTCGTCTCGCGATTTCAGTTCTTCATGAAATTTAGCGGCTTCCGCCAGCTTCTCGCGCCAAAATCGTACGCTCGGTCTACCGTTTGAAAGCAATTCGTTGTTTATGCCTTCTCGATCGCCGCGTCCAAATCGTAGGATTTCCTCCCAAGCAAGTTCCTCCATTAACAAATCTGAGTTGGCCGCATCACTTTCGCGGGAGCTGCGCGCGATGGCAATTAGAAGGTCTTCTTCGGCGTCTTCCAACAGTGGCAGTAAAGCGGCGGCTTGTGTTGGCAATAGACTTTTCCCAGCCAGCGCGGTTGTCAAGATTGCCGAGAGAAGGTTCGATCGGTGGACTAGTGATGAGTCTTCCGAGCGGGCTGTTGCGGCTAGGGCAACACAGACATCCAATCTTGAAAGAGCGCGGGCGATCTTTCTCCACGGGAAGCCCTCTGGTCCTTCGAGTCGGATCCACGCGTCGCTTACGACTGCGGCGAAGTTGTTCGCAACAGATCGGCGCCTTTCCAATGACATTGCATCTAAAGCGCGTTCCACCAAGGGGTCGAATAAAGCGATCTCATGAACCGCCTCAGCATTCAATTCGCTAGAAACGCTTATCGCTCGATTAAATAGGCTCTGTGCGTCCGCCGAACTGATTGGTAGCAGCAAGCGAGAGAGCCCGACCAGCGCCTCAATCTTACTTTCCGCAGACACTCGAGTGCCTTCTATCTTTGCAGCACTCTTAGTTGCTGCTTTGAGGATCCTCTGATGAACATCTTTCTCTGCTGATAAGCTCGTCAACACACGGACTTCAGAAGAGTTGAACGGACTTGTTACCGGCCCCAATGCAGAGAGCGCAGTTTCTAATATTAATTCTCGATTAAGCGTTGGGATTACAATTAGTCTGGCGAGAGATAGCGCTGCGCGCGTCCGCATTCCGGGCAAGTGGTGCTCGTGCCGTAGATGGTAGTCTTCCTGATGCGTCCGAGAAACCGCATTTTCAAAAGCCTTTCGTGCTGTTCGAACTGTCGTTGCACCGACTATCAATTGCGCACGCGCATCATAAAGCCCAATGAAAGGTCCGATGAACCTCTCTAGCTCGGTTTTCTTTTCATTTTTCGCCTCGCCGAGGCGCTCTTGTTTTTTTCGTGAAAGCTCTTCTGGCGGCGGAGGAGGATCAACTAGGTAATTTTCTAACGTTAACTGACGTCCATTGATTCGCTCGAGCAGCGCGGTTGCCCTTGCCGTCAAATCAATCAACCTAATCTGCGACGTATGTAACCGATCTGTTTGACGAAATCGTGATTCCGCGAATCGTTCCAGAACTGAAACAACAGTCCCTGAAGTATCGCCCCCACGAAAAGCGATGATCTCGCAGGCGGTCGCAACGGTCTCCAGGTAATCCCCGAAGGGATTATCCTCGCGCCACCCCTCATCAAGGAGATGCACTCTAATAAGTCCCCTACGCAGCATCGTCGCTAGGCTGCTCCGCAGCCGCTCGAGATCAACGTCTTTCCCGCCGAGGGCTAACGGAACCAGCAGTAGCAAATCCCATGGAGTTGAAACGGCACCTTCGGCAATACATCGTTCAAGTAACTTGTGATCACCCGAGGCCATGAGTTTGGCGGCCAATGTTTGAACTACACCTAGACTGAGCGCCCTGGGTCGCCATCTCCTTAACGATTTCACTGCCCGTTGTGGACCAGAGATGCGCAGAATCGCTTCAGTCTCGGCGGCTACGTCGTCAGAATCGATGGACCAACGGTGTGGATCGACTTGGGGATTATCAGCCTGCTGATCCCTTGCGTCCTGCTCTCGCCGCTGTAGCCAGGCCTGTACTTGCCGAAGACCTTCACGAACTGAGATTCCATCTCCCCTTACCGCGTCTGCCGCCATAAAATGAAACAGAAGCGAGCCATGTATTTCGACTAGATCTGGATCTCGGAGAATCATCCGGCTGGACGTATCGCGCGCAAATAACGCGGTCAAGTCTGGGTTTTGAATGAGGATGTTGCGAATAGCTTCATCCGTCTTTAATGCTTCCGCGCCAAACAAGACGGTTAGCATTGCATCTCCGTCGTTGCCAACCTCACGACAGACTTTCATCGCCAACTTTAAACGTTCAAGTTGCACCTCCCGACGCAGGACGGGGTCTCCAATGGCTGTCGGTTCAGCTCCTGATTTTAGTAGCTCAACAATCTCTAGTCCTCGACCTGCGTTGGATAACGCCGATGCGATGTGTGTTGCCGCGTAAGCGGCCACTTCATGAATCCCACCCAAGTCATTCGCGATCTTGCTATGGACGGCACTTAGATCCTCTCCCGCCTCGGCACGCATGAAGTGCTCGAAGTCTTCGTCAGCGAAACTGATGAGACCGTCTCTTAGTCTTACGCCCGGCGCAAGGTCAGCGCACAAATCCGAGATATTTGCAGAACTCAAGTCCGAGATTGCGGACAGCACCTCTAAGGGGACAGGCCGAGGTAGAGCTACTAGCGCGGCGCAGAAAGTTTTGACATCTAATTGTGTACCAAACTTGCTGCGAGCCTGGTTGAATTGTTCTTCGAATACGTTGTCGAGGCTCCTGCCATGTGGTCGCAGGTATTCAAGGGCGCGATCGGGATCACCTTTTCCGTACGACAAAGAGTAGCTTTGAACTCTAGGATTTCCATCGGACAAATATTGGAAATCGTCAACCCAGTTGTCCGGCGCTTCGTCCCAGATTGAACGCACGTATGTAGCAGTCTCAGCGCGAGAAAATCCTTTGATTTCGAGAGGGAGACCGAAAGTCGAAGGGAGGTTCAAAGTCGGCAACCGACCGGTCCTTGATGTAACTAATAAACGCACATTGCTCGGGAGGTCACCCAGCAACAGCAGGTCCTGAATGAAGCTTCGCTCTGATTGGGTGTCGGCCGCAGTAATTGAATTGTCAGCGGCGTCCGCGACGACTACGAGCAGAGCTTCAGCGGACTTTGCAGATACAACCTGTGAAGCCGATGCCAGTCTCTTCTTAAACACTCTGGGATAGTCGAGGTTTGGCGATCTGGTCACTAGTAGCGGGGTACGCAGCCGTTGGGCTAACTCGTTCGAGAGTTGGAGAAAGGCGTCCTGCGGACGATGACGGAAGGCATCGGAATCCAAGTATCTGCCGCTTCCGTAGCAATCGTAAATCAACATCACCGAACCTGGCGGCAAGCGGGTCGCAATGTCCTGAAGAAGAGTAGTTTTACCGCACCCACCAACGCCGTGAAAGCAAATTCGTTGATTCCCGGCTAACATCTGATCCGCTATGGTCTGAGCTTCCTCGCGCTTGACCAAGTTTCTTACAAACCGAATTGTAGACGGACAAGGAAACAACGCTCCCGGATCTGAGAAGCTAAGTTGTGCGAGTATTGACTCGCGAGTAACGACTTCGCCCTTCGACTCTGGCATCATCATGCGCCTGATAAAGCGCATCAAATGATCGACACTCAGGCGAGCATCGTCTTCAGTCCAGGAAGCAATTGTTAGTAGGACCTTTTCCTCCGTGGCAAAGCGTGACCGGCTCCCGCACGCAGAGAAATCGAGCGTTCCGCTAAAGCTGTCAAACTCCGCATCAGTAAGACCGCTGGCACTCAGCAGAGCAGCGCGATCTTTCTTTTCCTTGTCCGATCGCTTCCCCGCAGTACCGTTTTGCGCCAGTGCTTTGGTCACGGCTGGATTGATCCGCTGATTGCTAACTAGTCGTAACTTCAGATCTCCACTGGCGACAAGATCAGGCCTCATACGTGAAAGGCTGCCGAATACCTTTGCTAGTCTCGCGATAACGGAATTGTCGCCCTTTTTGTTAGAGGTGCTGGTGAGGCGGCTGACGGTCCAAGTTTTCTCAGGATTAGCGGAGGAATACTTGAGCTGATCAATTACGACCCTCTTTGCTGAACCAACATCGTTACCCTCGAAGTAGAATGCGCAATCCACGCCGTCCCATGTGTTGGTTGGTACACCATGTTCATCTTCCGCTCGTAATCCTTCCACCGCGACTGCGACGAGTCGCGTTCTCGGATTCAGGAGGGCCAGCGCCTGACGCAGCGCCCACAATTCGTGAAAATCGTCACCAGCGTTTGATCCTCGGGCACCTCGAAAATCAGGTTGAGTCATGGCGAGATTATAGGTGCAAGTTTTGGCAAGATGAAGGGAGTAATAAACGCGGGCTCCTGATTAAGTATTTGTTAGCGACTAAACGACAAATAACAGGCGGTCAGCAAGGCTACAGGGGAATTATAGTAACGACACACTATCCCAAAAAAAAATCAAAGCTCTGTCGGCGCGAACCGGCAGAGCCTATGAAAACCAAACGCGATTGCTCACGCTCGGTCTCCGGTAAAGCCATTGTGAGTTAATCGCCAAAAGAAAGGCAAGGACACAATGGACGAACAACAGGCACGAGAACAACGCGGATTAGTTATTGCTGCGACAGCCAAACTGCAGAAGAGCGACGACGGCTACAGATGGTTTGTCCCGTCTCAGACCGAAGGTTGCCACAACACCTACACCGTCAAACCCAATCCCGCACGTCCGCACTGCACCTGCCCGGATTTTGAATCGCGGAAGTTACCCTGCAAGCATATCTTCGCCGTCGAATACACGATTCAGCGCGAGGAAACCAGCGACGGTAAGACAGTCATCACGGAGACTCTGAAGGTCAGTCGCAGGACGTATTCGCAAGATTGGCCATCCTACAACAAGGCGCAGACTCAAGAGAAAGAATATTTTCAGAGACTCTTGCATCTCCTCTGCGAGGGAATCGGTGAGCCTTCACAGCAAATAGGTCGGCCGCGCTTGCCTCTTCCCGATATGATTTTCAGCGCTGCGTTCAAGGTCTATTCAACCATCTCAGCCAGGCGCTTTATGTGCGATCTACGTGACGCGCATGCGAAGGGTTACATTTCACGTCTGCCTTCCTATAACGGAATCTTTAAATACTTTGAAAGTGAGATTTTGACTCCTCATTTGCAAGTCTTGATTGAAGAAAGTGCTTTACCTCTGCAAGTCCTCGAATCGTCATTCGCAGTCGACTCGTCAGGCTTCTCGACCTCTAAGTTCGTTCAGTGGGTCCAGGCAAAGCATCATGACCCGAGATTGCTCGAAGCTCGCGATTGGGTAAAGGTGCACCTGATGAGTGGCGTGAAGACAAACGTTGTTACCGCAGTTCAAATCACCGATCGTTTCGCCGGTGACTCTCCTCTATTTAAGCCGTTGGTGGAAGCGACCGCCCAAAATTTTACGATGGCCGCGGTATCAGCTGACAAAGCTTACCTGTCCGTCGACAATCTTCAAACCGTTCTGGATCACAATGCAATGCCTTACATCCCTTTTAAGTCGAACAGTGACCCGGCCAGGAAAAGCCCGAATGCTACTTGGCGCCGAATGTACTATTACTTTGCGTACAATCAACACTACTTCATGCAACGCTATCACGAGAGGAGCAACGTTGAATCAACTTTCAGCATGATCAAGGCCAAGTTCGGTGATTCACTACGAAGCAAAACCAAAACGGCCCAGGTGAATGAAGCACTGTGCAAGATTCTTTGTCATAACTTGTGCTGCCTGATTCAAAGCATGTTTGAATTCGGAATCCAACCGCAATTCTGGAACCAATAACCCGAAGCAGCAATTCGAGAAATTGTTTGACAGTCAAAAGAAGTTGGAATAGTGTGTGCTCGATTTCTTGAGGACGGCTAATTCCCCCGAGCCTCTGCGTCTCCCGCATACTCGCCAATTAGTCTTTATTAACCCAAAACACGCCCGCCTACAACCAGGCGACGATTTATGACCCGACCGAAGCATAACGCGAGGCGACTCTCTATTCGCTTCGCCGACCTTTGTTCCATCGCACAGTCACCCTTCAAGAGGCAAACAATGAAAATCTATCAACCGAACACTCAGCGAAACACTCAAGCCGGTAGCCAAATCGCTCTTGCGGTCATGCTGCTTATGATATGCGCGTCAGTCGCTAGAGCGCAGTCGAATACCTTCCCCTCCAGCGGTAATACCGGCATCGGGACGACTACCCCAAGCACTGATCTACACATAAGCTCCAGTAGCCCTACTCGTGGAATTGCTCAGGTCATTGGAGCATCGGGTTCGACTGGTGTGCAGATTCAATTAACGCAAGGTGGTGTTGATGATTGGGCGTTGGGTCAACCAGCGGGGGTCTCTGCATTCTCGATATGGTCAGGGCGAGCGGTTGGTCTCAGACCTTGTCAAATTGATTGGTGATGCTGGCGGGGCGACGGCATCTTTGCGAGCCATCAACCGAAACAATCAACTCTCGTTTTGGACGGGTTCATCTAAAACCATGCGGCTCAACGCTTCTGGTAACGTCGGCATCGGCACGACGAGTCCCGGCTATAAACTCGATGTTAATGGCACAATCAATTCCAGCAGCACTATCACCGCCAACAATATTGTCGCTAAATACCAGGACGTGGCTGAATGGGTTCCTTCATCTGAACAACTACCCGCCGGCACGGTCGTAGTTCTCGATTCCACCAAATCAAATCAGGTCACTTCATCTTCAGTTGGCTATGACACGCGCGTCGCGGGGGTTGTTAGCGAACAACCAGGGATAGCGCTGGGTGAGAAGAGCGACAACAAGGTTCTGGTTGCGACCACTGGCAGAGTAAAAGTCAAAGTCGATGCGAGCAAGGGAGCGATTCACATCGGCGATCTATTAGTCACGAGCGACATTCCGAGCGTCGCGATGAAGAGTGAGCCGGTCAATCTCGGTGGTGTCCAGATTCATCGCCCCGGAACATTGATCGGGAAAGCGCTTGAACCTTTGGAAAAAGGTAAAGGCGAGATTCTGGTACTGCTAAGTTTGCAGTAAGAAGAAATCGGAGGAATCAAAAAGATGCGTACAACCGTCAAGACGCGGAAACTATTGGCCGGAACAATTGGCCTTCCGCTATTCATGCTGCTCTGCACCGTCACCGGAGTTCGAGCCCAATGGACCACCAACGGCAACAACACAACGACGACCAATAATGTCGGCATCGGTACCACGAGCCCGCCTGACGTTCTGTCGTTGAGAAGTAGCAGCAACGGTGCTGCGGTAAATGTGTCTATCGATGGATGGACCAACGGTGAGCGTGGGTTACTGATTCGAAGTAATGTTGGAAGTACACCCTATACACGTTGGAAGATTGGATCTCCAGCGACGTCCGGCGGAGAACCCGGAGGCGATGTCGGCACGGACTTCGGAATCGAACGCTTTAACGATAGTGGAAGTAGCCTAGGCCTCTCGCTCTTTATTCAACGAGGCAGCGGTAATGTTGGTATCGGCACTAATAATCCTCAAAGAAGCTTGCAAATCACCGGATCGAACGCTGTAGGCATACTGGATGCCAATTCTCAATATGAGCTCTACATGAACCAATCCAGTTCCTACGCGAGAATTGGACCAACCTATCGATCCGGCGGCGCCTTTGTTCCGCTGACGTTTTGGACAGGCGACACTGAGCGTGTGCGCGTCGACACCTCCGGCAACGTTGGTGTAGGTACGACGAATCCTCTCTTTCCACTGCACGTGAGCCGCTCGGCTGCAGATCAGTATCTAGGTTGGTTTGAAAATACTCAGAGCTCGCCGGGCGTCGCACGGTTGCGGGTTCAAAATACGGCGACACAAGGTTCTTTCGAAGTTGATGTCCTTTCCGACGGCACTACATATTTTCAGACCGGTAAGTCGAGTAATACCCCAAATCTGAGTATTCTCTCGGGCAACGTTGGCATCGGGACGACCAGTCCCGGTTACAAGCTCGATGTTAACGGCAATACGAATATCAGCGGTAACATCACTGCTTCTGGCACCATCAACGCCAAGTATCAAGACGTTGCCGAATGGGTTCCCTCATCCGAACAACTTTCCCCAGGCACAGTCGTAGTGCTCGACTCAACCAAATCAAATCAAGTCACTTCATCTTCAGTTAGCTATGACACGCGCGTCGCCGGTGTTGTCAGTGAGCAACCAGGCATTGCGCTCGGTGAAAAGAGCGACACGAAAGTTCTAGTTGCGACGACTGGCAGAGTGAAAGTCAAAGTCGATGCGAGTAAGGGAGCGATTCACATTGGCGACCTGCTCGTGACGAGTGACATTCCCGGCGTGGCGATGAGGAGTGCGCCCGTCGAGTTTGCGGGACGGAAGATGCACATGCCCGGAACATTGATCGGCAAAGCACTCGAACCTTTGGAAAAGGGCACAGGAACAATTCTGGTATTGCTAAGTTTGCAATAGCAACGGATCGGTTCAACTTCTGCAATCAGTTTCACGAGGAGACCAGACATGACTTCTACAAACAGAAACCGCCGAGGCGCACGTGCGCAGACAAGACCAATTCGACTTGCCCTTTTGATCGTCATCCTGTCCGCTGGCGTTAGTACAGCGCAGGCCCAATGGACCACCAACAATAACGATGTTTATAAGACCAACACCGCCGGCAATGTGGGTATTGGGACGGCGAATCCACAATCGAAGCTGGAAATCGATTCCGGGGATTTGGTGCTAACGCACGTGAGCGGCGATACGGGAAAGAAAGGGATATTCGCCTACAACACACCTTACTCATGGGAACACGCCTTCTCGTTCACGAGACAGAACACCGTCGCAAATTCCGACCTGTCGATCAGCGCCTATGCTGGTATAGGTTTGACAGGCGGCAAGACAAGCCCGGAAAGCTCCTCGTTTCACTTTTACATCAATCCAAGTGGCAACGTTGGCATCGGGACAACAGCCCCGGCAGGCAAATTGGAAGTCCTGGGCTCTACCTACTCGCTGCCCGCCACATCGGGGACCACGCAGACAGGACTAGTAACTAGACTACGGGATTCCAGGACATCCGGCGATGTCGTTCTGGACATTGGCAACGCCGCAAACGCCAATGCTACGTGGTTGCAAAGTGTGGATATGCGGAGTCTATCAACCAACTACGCTCTACTGTTAAACCCTAACGGTGGCAACGTCGGCATTGGCACGACATCACCCGGCTCAGTCTTAGACATACGAACTACTGAGCCAGTTGTAAATATCCAAGCAACAACAGGAGTCAATCGAGCTTTTCAAACATTCAACAACACGGGTGGTCAAGCCTATTTTGGTCTGGACAATAGCGCGGGCAACGGAATGTACTCGTCGGGAGGCGCAGCATATTCGTTAAGTCTCATAGGAGCTGGCACAAATCCTATCAAGTTTGGCCATACCAATGCTGAGGTCACCATCTTAAACGGAGGCAACGTCGGCATCGGGACGGCCAGTCCATATACCAAACTCCAAGTAGCAGGCGGCGACATTTCAATAGACGCAGATCATGCGATTCGCAAAGCCGGCGATAATTCGATAATTGCTTATTCAAGCAGCCTGCCTGGGATTGCGATCGGTTCCGGCACTACAACGGATCAGGTCATCATAAACGCTGGTGGATATGAGCGAGCGAGAATTCTCACAAATGGCAACGTCGGCATCGGCAAGACTGACCCCGGTTACAAACTCGATGTTAACGGCACTATCAATTCAAACAGCACGATTACCGCCAACAATATCGTTGCCAAGTACCAGGACGTCGCCGAGTGGGTCCCCGCTTCTGAAAAACTCACAGCCGGCACAGTTGTAGTCCTCGACTCAACCAAATCGAATCAAGTCACTTCATCAACCGTGAGCTATGACACCCGAGTCGCAGGCGTCGTCAGTGAACAGCCTGGAATTGCACTCGGTGAAAAGAGCGACCGCAAAGTTCTGGTCGCGACTACCGGCAGGGTAAAAGTCAAAGTCGATGTGAGCAAGGGAGCAATTCACATCGGCGATCTTTTAGTTACCAGTGACGTTCCCGGTGTCGCGATGAGATCTGAACCGGTTGAATTCGCCGGAAGAAAGATGCACATGCCGGGAACATTAATCGGCAAAGCGCTCGAACCTTTGGAAAAAGGGAAGGGTGAGATTTTGGTCTTGTTGAGTTTGCAGTAAGGAGAAAAATCATGAGTCCTCGTTACAAAAAGACAGTCTGGGTGACGATTCTGGTGCTGGTTCTAAGTGCGGCGGCCGTTTGTTTCACTGCGGCGGCCCGCAAGAAAAAGCCCGCTGCGAGATCTATACCGGCGAGTGCAACCGATGAGTCCGATATCCACGGTCTCGTCTTCGCCATTCGCCCAACTGGTTTTGAGCCTGCTGAAGTCGAAGTCGCGAAGGGAGCTTATCTTTTCATCGTCCAGAACCGTTCTGGAATTCGTGATTTGGATTTCCGGTTGGATCGACAAGCGGGCGAGAAGCTTCACGAAGTCCGCGATCAAAGAGCTCAATGGAAGAAGCAATTCGATCTGAAGCCGGGAACTTACGTTCTCAGCATAGTCGATCATCCTGAATGGCGTTCAGTAATTACGGTCAATTCTCACTAGGAACTGTACTTGCATCGAGGTTTGCGAATCATGAAAACAAAATCTCTGACTTGGAACCGCTGCGGATCAAGCTTCGCGATCATCGCTTTCTTATTGGCAATTTTCATTACCGCGAACGCTCAGAGTGTAACGGATGGTTCGACGCCGCTGGCGCTGTCGCCCGGCGCGCCGGCCGGCTCATATGCATTGAGCGATTTCGACAATGTGAATCTCTACAACGGGAACCTTGACTTTACGTTGCCGCTGGTGAAGATTGCCGGGCGTGGAAGCGCGGGTTATATGGTGGCGGCTCGCATCGAGCAAAAATGGATAGTTGACAAAGAGTTTCGCGGGACACAGGGGAATCTTTACACGCCCAATCCGAACTGGTGGAGTTTTGAGGGCTTCGAGCCGATCTATACGCTGGGAACTTTGTCAGCGCGACAAGGCGGCAGCGTCAGCTTCCATGCGGTGAGCGGTGGCTGTTATGTTCATAATCAAACGCTAACTCGATTAACCTTCACCACTCCTGACGGAACGGAATACGAACTGCGAGATCAGGCGACAAACGGTCAGCCGGCGACTCCGACCACGTGCTCTGGTTTTAATCGCGGGAGAGTATTCGTTACGAGTGATGGTAATTCTGCGATCTTTACCTCCGATGCCGACATTCTCGATTGGTACGACGCCAACGAACCCGCGCCGAACTTTGGCCCATCGGGCGACCTCGCGATGCGCGACGGCTCCTATTATCGGATTGATGGTGGCGCCGTAAGTTGGATGCGCGACCGCAATGGCAACCGGGTCACCATCACCACTACCTACAATCCTCGACAAACCACGATCACAGATTCGCTGAATCGCCAGGTTACGATCACCTACGCCACGACGACAGTCGCTTACGATCTGTTTACGCTGAAAGGTTTCGGCGGCGCGACGCGCACGCTCAAGGTCTATCAATCGACGTTGCAGAATTGTCTGCGCAGCGATTTCTCGATTCAAAACATGTCGCAACTTTTTCCTGAATTGAACGGCGCCTATGCGGTGCCGAACAATCCGGGTGTGATAAGCGCCGTTGAATTACCGAACGGTCAGCAGTATCACTTCTATTACAACAGCTATGGAGAATTGGCGCGGGTGGTGCTGCCGACTGGCGGCGCGATTGAATACGACTACGCAGCGGGTCTTACTGACGGAGCCGCAAGCGGCGTCATGCCCATCTACAACGGCGACAAGCATGTCTATCGGCGTGTAATCGAGCGGCGCATCTATCCCGACGGCGGCAGTGGCATTGGCTACGCCAGCCGCATGAGTTATAGCCGTCCGGAAACGACGACCTCCAATGCCGGTTACGTCGACACCGACCAATACAATCCTTCGGGAACGCTCTTGACCCGCTCGCGACACTATTTTTATGGCAGCCCGCGCGATTCTTTCAAACAACAGGCTACGGAATATTCCGGATGGGAAGATGGCCGCGAATATGAGACGATCGAATACGCCGCCGACGGAACCACGCAATTGCGTCAGGTGACGCACACTTTCGCGCAACGCGCCGCAGTCGGTTGGTGGACTGGATCGTCATCACAAGAGCCGCCGAACGATCCGCGCCTCATTGAAACGGATACGACGCTGGTTGACTCGAATCAGGTATCAAAGCAAACAGTCGGCTATGACGATTCAGTTCCCTTTAATAATCAGAACAATGTTAAGGAATACGATTTCGGGAGCGGCAGTGCCGGTTCGCTCGTTCGTGAAACCCGAGCTACATTTGTCACCTCGAGCAGCTATACTGACTTAGGTCTCTTTAGCCTGCCCTCACAGGTATCTGTTTATGACGGCAACGGAGTCGAACGCGCGCGCACAAGCTTCGAGTATGACAATTACACCCCAGACTCAAATCATGCGGGACTAGTCAACCGATCGAACATCAGCGGTTTCGATGCCAGCTTCGATACCAGCTACGGCCGTCGTGGGAATCCCACTGCGACGACTCGTTACTTGCTCTCGAGCGGCTCAGTCACCGGGTCGGTCACGACTTATGCGCAATTCGATATCGCCGGAAATGCGGTGAAAGCCATCGACGGTCGTGGCAACGCTTCGACCGTTGACTATCGCGACAACTTTGGCGCGCCGGGCGACACGGTTGAATCGAGCGGCAATCCCAGCAACAGCGCACCCACTGAATTAGGAAGTTCGTCGGCATTCGCATTGCCATTTGCGGTAACGAACACGCTCGGCCAGACGACTTACGCAAAATTTGATTATTACCTCGGCCGTCCGGTAACAGTGGAGGACCTTAACGCCATTCTCTCGCGCGGCTATTATGACGATGCGTTGGATCGGCCTACCCAGGTGATTCGCGCCGTCAACGGCGGAACCGACGCGAAGAGCCAAACCACTTTCGCTTACGACGATACGAACCATGTCATTACCACAACGAGCGATCAATCGACCTATGGCGACAACGTCTTGAAGAGTTCGGTGCTTTATGATCCCATGGGCCGTACCATTGAGAAACGGCAATACGAAGGCGCAACCAACTACATCGCGGTCCAATTGCAGTACGATGCGCTCGGCCGCGCTTACAAGACTTCGAATCCATTTCGCCCATGGCAGAGCGAGACTGCGATTTGGACGACCAGCGCGTTCGATGCACTCGGGCGCGTTACTTCAGTAACCACACCCGACAGCGCGGCAGTTAGCACCTCATACAGTGGCAACAGTGTCACCGTCACCGATCAGGCGGGCAAAGCGCGCAAGAGCGTCAAGGATGGCTTGGGCCGACTGATCCAAGTTTATGAAGATCCCGCTGGATTGAACTACCGGACAAGCTACAGCTATGACACGCTCGATAACCTGACAACGGTTAATCAGGACAGCCAGACGCGCGGTTTCGTTTACGATTCATTGAAGCGACTGACTTCGGCAACGAATCCCGAGAGCGGCACCGCCAACTATGACTACGACGCGAACGGAAATGTGCTGCACAAGATTGATGCGCGGAGCGTTACTACTACTAATACCTATGACGCTTTCAACCGCGTAACCAGCAACAGTTACTCCGACGGGACGGGCACCGTGACTTACGCGTACGATCCCGCCATTGCAAACGGTAGGGGTCGACTCTCTTCAGTCAGTTCCAGTGTGGCGAGTTACAGCTATGGCAACTACGACGCGCTGGGCCGAGTCAAATCAGTCACCCAGACAATCTATGGGATAACTAGTCAGACCTACTCGCTAAACTTTGGATACGACCTGGCTGGTCACGCAACGTTGATGACGTACCCATCGGGTCATACGGTGACCTATAACTATGACGGCGCCGGCAGGTTGGCCGATAAAGACTCGCAGAATCTAGCTTTCACCGGGAATCTGGGCGATGGTACGACGCGCACTTACTCGCGGGGCATTAATTACACTCCGCGGGGTGCCATGAGTCAGGAGCAGTTCGGCACGACGACGGCTGTTTACAATAAACTCCTCTACAACGTGCGAGGCCAGTTGGCGGAGATTCGCGAGAGCACCACGGGCGGCGATACGAGTTGGAACCGCGGGGCGATCATCAATCATTACAGCAACAATTATGGTTGTTGGGGTGCGTCGTGCAATGCCCCGGACAACAACGGCAATCTGATGAAGCAGGATGTGTATATTCCCGCCAACGATCAAGTAAGCAGTTACACGATGTGGTGGCAGCAATACTCGTATGACTCGCTAAATCGATTGACCCAGGTGTACGAACACACGAGCGCGGATTGGCAGCAAAGCTATAGTTATGATCGTTACGGCAATCGGACGATTGACTACAACAATACCTCTGGGAATATCCCAAGGCCGCAGTTTTCAGTAGACATCAGTACGAACCGTCTGGGCGTGCCAAGCGGCTATAGCGGCACAATGCACTTTGACGCGGCGGGGAATCTTGATGTTGACACCTACAGCGGCTCCGCCGTGGCCCGTGGTTATGATGCCGAGAATCGCATGACGTCCGAGACGACTTACAGCAGTGTGGTGACCGGCAGTTATTCTTACGACGGAAACGGTCGTCGCGTTAAACGAAAGGTTGGCGGGGTTGAGACTTGGCAGGTGTATGGGATTAGCGGCGAACTGCTTGCCGAGTATGCGGCGGGCACTCCTGCATCAACACCGCAGAAAGAGCATGGCTATCGCAACGGTCAGTTGCTGGTGACATTGACCTCTCCATTGCCCGGCGGTGCTCCTTCGTTCAGTGACAATCCGATTCAGGTGGGTGTGACCGCTGTCCAAGCGGCGCACATCACGGAACTACGCGCGGCGATCAATGGTCTGCGGGCGCATCTGGGCCTGGCAGCTTACAGTTGGACGAAACCGACCTCTACCGGAGGAGTGGTTGCAACTGGCGGCTTAGTCACTGCGGATCCAATCATTGAAATGCGGACTGCTCTGGATCAAGCCTTGGGTGCACCGCCAGTGGCTTATGCGTCTGGATTAGCGCAGGGACAACCGATAAAAGCAGTTCACATCCAAGAGCTGCGCGAGCGTTTGGCGGCAGCGAGTGGGTCAGACGTTCGCTGGCTGGTATCGGATCAACACGGCACCGCACGCATGATCTTCGATCAGAGCGGATCATTGGCCGCTATGATCCGTCATGACTATCTGCCGTTCGGTGAGGAGCTCTGGACTGGCGCCGGCGCCAGAACGACGGCTCAAGGTTACGGCGCCACCGACGGTATCAGAGAGAAGTTTACGGGGAAGGAGCGAGACGGCGAAACCGGCTTGGACTTCTTTGGTGCGCGATACTATGCAGTGAGTGAGGGACGCTTCACCAGCGTAGATCCCTTGCGCGCCAGTGTTAATGCGGGAAATCCGCAAACTTGGAATCGTTATTCCTATGTAACTAATCGCCCGACGATCGCGGTCGATCCTGATGGTCTATCGATCATTGTTGTTGTTGTTAATCCAAGAAGCGCAGGTGGTAATGGGAACGCCAGCATTCGGCTTGACGACCGGAACGGACGAGAGGTTAGAGAAGTAGCCGGTATAGCAAAAGGACAAGGTTCGGATCGGACTAAGACAAATCAAGACACGCCATTTGGTGTGTATAGACCAGTCCCGAACGATCCTCATGGCGCCAACGCTAACGGCACGCAAGGAGGAACATCCGGTCAAGCCGCTCGCAAAGACAATAGTCGATTTGGTACGGGCATAATCTACATGGCCGGAGTGTCCGGGGAAATCGCTACTAGTGGTCGCAGCACCATTTACATCCACGGCGGCCCTGCCCTGGACGACCATCAAACACTTGAGAACACGTATGGCTGCGTGAGAACGGAGAATGCGAACATCAACGCATTAATCTCCGACATTGGCAACCTGGCGAGCACTGGCGATCCTCTTACTAACATCTTCATTGGAGACGCCACTACTTTGAATGCCATTGCCGATGAACGAGACGCAAACGGCAGTTACAAGTATCCAGAGTTGCGACATGCTTTCGGCTTGGATAATCCTAATCCCGGCGAGGAAGACGAAGAGGATGCTGACCGAAGCAAGTACGACGAGGATGAGAAGGAAGAGGTGATCGATGGAGCAATGGACGATTCGTAGAACCGGCCGTTCGTTCGCGCTCGCTCTAATTTGCCTTTACTCGGCGACCTTTGCGTGCGCCTGCGGACGACCCGTTGTCACCAAACCGTCCGGCCAAATGAAGGAAATCCAGACTCCAATGCCAAACGGTTCCGAAGATGAGCTTCAAAGAGTTCTAACTCTGGCTCGAGACTTCGCCACGAGCGACGCGGAAAAGAGTGAGGCTGCGTGGCAAAGTCTGAACTCGTATTCCCGTTCGGATCTGGTCAAGAAACTTGTTCAGATTCAAGCAGGCTCCGCGACGGATGAACCAGACAGGCTGGCCATCGCTTTTCTGCTCTGCCACTTGAATGTTGATTATGAAACGAACAAGAAACTAATCGTTGCTGCCTTTGAAAGAGAGCCTCACCCCGGGAATCCATACGCAGACTGGGAGGCTGGTCTGCTCGCGAGGCTCTTGCAAGATGGTGACAACAAGCTTCTTACCACACTTTTTTCTGCGGCGTCTTGGTCCGACGGCGCATTGTCGACAGACCTTAGTGGCATTTACCTGGCCAGTTGGCGAAGCGATCCTAAGGCGTTTCTGGTCGGATTGAAATTGGTTTCTTTAACCGTCAAGCGCCAGGTGTATTTCTTATTATTCAACGATGAACTTATCACCGCTGAAGACACCACAAATATGAGAGCGTATTTGCAATCCGCTTCGCACGATCCGACGGTTGGTTTGAGCGCCAAAGAGATGCTTGAAGCAATGAACCAGATTGAAAAGCGGCGACGGCAAAACACGAAATGAGGATGTCGAATACACGACTGCAAAATACGTGGCTTAGACTGGGTCAACAAAGCTGCTGATGCAAGAGTTTTGCGTGCGATGTGGATTGACGGCACTACCGACCTGACTTAGCATGCGCCCTTCATATGGCCCGCAAAGCGCGCGCTGAAGTCGAAGGTGGCCTGTATCACGTAATCACTCGCGGCAATAATCGCCGGCGAATCTTCGATACCCTAGCAGATTACGAAAAGTTCCTTTCCCTGCTTGCAATTCAGAAAACCAAGCTGCCCTTCTTTCTCTATGCCTATTGTCTGATGACCAATCATGTTCACTTATTGATTGAGCGACAGTCAGATTCGATCGGACGCATCATGCACCGGCTGTTAACCGGTTACAGCCAGTATTACAACCACCGCTATCGACGCGTGGGACATCTATTGCAGGGCCGGGATAAAGCAATTCTCCGTCAAAGCGATCGGTACTTGAGGAGCTCCAAAAAGACCGTTGCTGTAATAACCTTCACTACTGCCTAACGACCCTTCTCGACCCGCGCCCGATACAAACTGAGTCCGATCATTAATCACCAGACGCTGCAGGATCTTACCTGCATGGCTTCCGCAGAAACAAATAAGCGAGCCGCCGAAACCCAACTGAGCGTATTAAATAGTCGTCCCTGATCAATTGAAATCCTCTAAGTAAAAACATAGCGACAAGGTAAAAGGGGTAGGTTAAAATTTGCCAGCTTTGCGAGTTCAGGTGGAGAAAGCTTGCAAAATATGAAACCAGCAGA
>Ga0137401_10000005_pt1 | contig 65155 bp, 76 predicted proteins | sample CZOMad1_1_16fung_FD_108286 | JGI IMG/M metagenome (GOLD analysis project Ga0137401, IMG submission 108286) | Vadose zone soil fungal communities from Angelo Coast Range Reserve, California, USA - CZOMad1_1_16fungal (Illumina Assembly) | ecosystem: Environmental > Terrestrial > Soil > Vadose...
AGCCTTGTCTAGCTTGTTGTCCAAGGCCGCAAACGTAGGTGAGTCGGAGTTCTGCGTGCTGGGATCCATAATCACCAGACGATGTTGCTCGTCAAAGTCGACGTACAACAACCGGCTAATAGACTTATTCTTGGATTCGATGCGGACTTTGCGGTACCGGGGGCGTTTCTCTTCTGGCAGGTCCAGCCGAGTATGTTCGATCCCGATCAGGGTACTGGCTTCCTGGGACCAGGCTACGGACCCGAAAACCCGATCGGCCAGTACCGGATATGACTCGCCCTTGCGCATCTTGGCCATGCCAACTGTGCCCAGAATGGTCACATGATGTTCAATACAGAACTTTTGCAGGGTTTGATAGTAGAAATCGCGCACGGCTCTTGAATCGTTGATCTTGCCACCGCCTTCCATCATGTACTGCAGGCCTTCGATGAACAGGAAGTAGACTGGCTGTCGAGCTTGGTGGCAAAGCTCACCATAAAGCCTTTGCAGCGTTTCTAGAGGGGTCTCACTGGAGCCTGGATCCCAATCTCTGACCGGGAACTTGATAGGGTTGCTTAGCTCATCCATCTCCATATGGGCTATGCGGTCGAACAGGATGTCCCAGTTGCCAGAGCAGACGATAGCCCCACATTGGTGAGGCTCATCGCCATCTTTGACTGCGTAGTCTAGGAAGGTACCGCTGGCGATGTAGGTTTCTAGGCAGCTCAACGCCAGGGCAGTCTTGCCAGAGGTACTACTGCCTATCATCAGGTTGACGGAGCGGAGCGGAAACAGCCCTGGCACGCACGGCTTGGGAGCACGGTGCACTAGCTCAGGGCTGAGCTGATCGCGTGGGACTTCACGGGTATCGATTTCAAACATGTCTAAATCGAGTTCAGCAGGCGGAGGGGCAGGGGAGCGACGTTTAGCCATGGGAAGCCTTTCAGCGGTAGCGGTACTGGTCAGGGAGGGTCGGTGAGGGTGGGGTGGAGCGAGCTGGAGCGCTACTGAGCGACACAGGCGCAGAGTCGCAAATAGGCCTGAAGAATCCTGTTGCGCTGACGTCTCGATTGGATCTAGTATGAGTGTCTACCAAGTTGGCTGCCCGCTTGATCTGGTAACTATGCTGTGTAGTGTATCAGACATTTGTGGTATTGGGTAGCCCTAAGTGATAGAAAGTTTAGCGCGGTTTCGCACGGTGGCAGATGGTGGTTGACAGTTGCCTGGAGTGTGTGTAGAGTAAGTTTTGTTGACAGCGGAAGGGAGTCCGCGAGCAAGCATGCCGATGAATTTTATCCCTGAAGTTTCTGATGATCTAGCCAAGACCGCTACGCAAGTGATTCCTGAGGCTCGTCGGATTTATGTCGATCGCACGCGGCATAAGGACCGGCAGCGATGCAAGCGGCTTCGCTGGTTGTCCTATCACGCCGGAGCTACCTCGAATGGCATCCAGCCCAAGCGCAAGTCTATCCACCTAGTCATTGGCTCAGCAGTGCACGTAGGCATGGAGCATCTCCTCTGGGGCATGCAGGATTACATCAATCAGCACAACCTTACCGTTGACGAAGGCTTCGCAGCGATCTCAGGGATCAACAGCCAGCGTGTGTGCGAGTTTCTTGAAGACCAAGCTGTAGACGCGGCACTCAAAGACCTCGTAGCAATGACTGAGTTCGGCGTTGAGCTGGACGACCAGGAGAAGTTCGCAGCAGAGAAGGCTAAGACTGCGCTGACGACTGGGTCGCTGAATTCAGCAACAGCGTCCTCCGGCGGCGACTCGATGATCGAGATCACGTTTGAGGATATGGTTCCAGCAGTGCCTGCGCCTAAGGCTGTGCTGCCTGCACCTGTCCAGTCCAGCATCGTAGACGTATTGCTTGGAGCCAACGCCCTGTCTACCGTCGACTGGGGAACGCCGATCTATCCAGCGTCCAAGAACCTGGTTGAGATCATGGAAGGTAACGACCCAGCGTTTCAGGTTGGCGATCCAGCGCTCGCCTCCATCGAAATCAACGTCCCAAGCGAACAAGCGAACGCGATGAAAACGGCTGGGCTCGACAACTACTTGCTGGAAGAACTAGCCGCCCAGATCGAAGCCCTAGTCCGCGCCTATGCGCGTCGTCGCTGGAAGCCACTCCTCGATCAGTTCGAGATCCTCGAAGTCGAGCGTGAAGGTGAATGGCAGTTAGGCAAGATCGAGTACGATCGCTGGGTTATCGAGCCTGCAATCACATCTGTACCGGGAGCTGTAGACCCTTTCTATAGCCAGACTCTGAAGAGGTATGTTGACCAATACGAAATCTGGTTCATGTCCCGGCATGATGCGCTGTTGAAGGAACGCCAGACTGGGTACCTGTACCTGCAGTCGTACAAGACTACCGGCTCATGGGACCGGCGCAAGGAAGCTGACGCACAAATAGACATGCAAGGCCTCTCCGAAGCTGTCGATGTCGAAAAGCGATTCTCGGAAGCCTGGCATATCATCCAACACAGTGGCGGCCCGATCACAAGCATTGATAACCTAGCCGATCAGATGGGCGATGGCCAACAGCTAAATCGTCTGGTGAACTTGCGCACGGCCAATTGGCTAGCCACGCTTCCAGAGCCGCCACGCATCCTCGGAGTCCGCTACGAGTACATGAACAAAGGCGCACGACGGCAGGACAAGAACGATACTGAGATGCCGAACCGGTACGTGGCCGACACGCCGCTAATCCGAGCCTATAAAACCGACGGCATCACAGCCGACGATCGCAAGTGGGGTTGGTCTTACGAAGTCTGTGACGCCTACGGCAAGTCCAAACGTCTCGACTATCGCACCTGGAAGAAGGCACCGATATGGCGGTTCATGACGATCAAGCAGTGGATTGACTTGCTCGATGCGGACAAGGTCCAGCCTGAGTCCTACGACAAGGAAGGCACCCGGCTCGACGCACTGGCTGACCAGTTCATGACACCGATCCATTGCTTTAGAAACGAAGACGACATGCGGGACATGCTGGAGCAATTGCAGGCAGAAGAAGAAGAGAACGCGAGAGACGTGCTCGCTGTCTACGCCGTCCGCTCCGACCCAGGCAAGATGCGCTCTGAACTCAATCGACGCTTCTCGCAGAACCGTGCCAGCTGTTCGTACCCAGGCAAATGCCAGAACCACGAAATCTGCTACGGCAGTGCTGATATCCGTCGTGACCCTGAAGGCAGCGGCCTGTACCAGATCCGCGTGGCAAACCATCCGCAGGAGAATTATCAACCGTAGTTGACAAAGGTTTCGCGTAGTGGTATTGTAGCTCCTGAGAGCAAGACAACAGAGACAACAGATAAGTAAATGATCCTCTTCAGCACCCTCTTCTCCATTACCACACATTTCAGAAGGAGCACCAATGCCCAGCGAATACCGCAATCCCAAGCTCAGCAAGAGCGACCCAATGGTGGTCGAGCATATCAAGATTCCGAAGTCAGTTCTAGCCTCATTGAACATCTCAGCCGCGAGCCGTCAACGTCATCGCTCGTTTGTAGTGCGCGAGATCCTGGAAACATGGAAGGTCCAATTCGACAAAGACATGGCTGCAAACGCAGTAGCAGCAGCTAAGTCCAGCAGAAAAACCTCAGCGGCTTAGTCAGACCGCAACGTAGTACAGCTCACAGCTCACAGCTCACAACAACGCTTACCTAATCGCAGAAGGAGCATTACTTCATGGCACGTTCGGGAGTCATCTATGGAGCCTCAGGCACATTCAAATCGACCGCAGGCAAACACTTCTCCAGGTACATCTACAAGAAAACCGGCAAAGCCACGCTATTATTCAGTCTAGACGGCGGTGGCTGGGGGCCAATGGAGCCTGAGATCCGGGGTGGAATCATCCTTCCGTACCGCGGCAACACGCAAGTCCCTCTGCCAGTGCTGCGCAAGATAAGCCAGGGCTACTGGCCTGAGGATTCCGGCGAGACGGAGATCAGCAAAACCAACCTGCGCTCGATTGACTGGGCACGGTTCGGCGGCCTATTCGTAGAAGGTCTGTCCTCGATCAGCCAAGCTCTAATGCGGCATCTAGCCGATCAACAGATCAAGACTGGCGAGGAAGCTACTAGTCCGTTCTCGCAGCGCGTGGTCGTCGAAGGCCAAGTAGTCACTGAAACGTTTGCCGGCAACAGCAAAGCGCATTATGGATTCGTGCAAAACCAGTTGTACTCCCTGGTCACCAACTTTACCTCTCTCCCTCTTGAATACGTTCTGTTCTCCGCGCTTGAATCACGTACTGAAGAAGATGATCGCTCGACGATCTACGGGCCGCAGGTCGCAGGCAAAAAGGCTACTGCACTCGTCCCTAGCTGGGTCGGCGACTGTCTGCACTCCGAAGCTTATCCTGTTGAGAAATTCATCCAGGTTCCTGACCCTAAAGACGCGACGAAGAAGATCGAAACCAGAGTCGTCGAGACTCTAGTCCGCACGTACTTCGTCAAGCATCCAGACCCCAGCACTGGAATCATGTTTCCGGCGAAACCTCGAATCGACTCTGAGAAAGTCGGCGAACTGATGAAGCTATTTCCAGGTGGATATTACGAGCCGTCGCCGTCCCATGGCCTCGACACCTATCTCGAAGCTATTGACTCATTCAACGAGTCCTCAGGAGATGACGCTGGTGACTGGCGTGCTGAAGTCGATAAAAAGTTTGGTCGTGTGACTGTGGCTGGACCGATTGCCACAGCTTCACTTCCTAAAGCCACCAAGTAAGACAGAGACAGAGAACCTGCTGCTTGCTGTGCTGCCTTGGTCAACGTTGACCTGAAGTAGAACCATCAACCTGAAGAAAGGACCGAACCTAATGACAACCGAGAATGAAGTCGTAGGAGTTGGAGCACCGGCACCGACAAGCATTACCGCAACACCAGCTTCAACAGCATCAGTAACTACGGCGTTGCCAAAGCAGAACACTACCGTCTCCATTACCCTGGACGCTGATGTTTATGCCTACTACGCGGCAAAGGCTAAGGAAGACGATCGTAGCCTGGCTAAGTATCTGCAGCGCGAGCTGAAGGCTAAGTTTGATTCTGGAATAGAGTAAGCCGGCAGGCCCATCAGCTAGGCAACCCACATCCACCGCTCAGCCTGTCTGAGCCACAACAGCACCGAAAGGAAGCACTAACAATGGCTACCAATCCCGCAACTGATTTTGCATCACCCGTATACATGGAAGAGACGGCTGGCGACGCATCTCTCGCTGACGTAGTCGTAGTCGACCTCAACGATCCCAACCTGCTGCTGGCAGAGTTCGACACCAACTCTGACATCGATCCTTACGCAGCTCCTCCGCCAGTAGCTGACGGCACCTACCTCGTCAAGATCAAGCAGATTGACGTCAAGGGACCGAACGGCGAGCTGGTACGTCACACAGTACGCACCGGCACCGGCGAGAATGCCAAAGCCTATGCGTTCACGGCTCTCGAAGCGCGCATCATCGATCCCGGCGCTCCGTTCGATAACTTCGTTGTTTTTGACCGTTTTGTCAGCACTCTACCTGCCCGTAACGGTGGCGTGCCGATCGTGCGCATCCTTACCTGCCTGGGCGTACAGCTTCCGGCTCGTATCAATGCAAAGATCTTGCTCGATGCCTTCTTCAATGCAGTAGCGAGCGAGCCCGAGCTTCGTATCGAGACCGAGTGGGAAGGTTCTGTGAGCAAGGAAGATGCTGACAAGCTGTATGCCGCTGGCGTGGACAAAAAGAAGTTTCCACGGGTTTATGGAATGCGTAAGTTCCCCCAAGACAGCAAGGGGAACCCGATTCCTGAGATCGTTGTTGATTCGCCGATTGGCAAATTGGAGCTGCGAGCGAACGTTCGCATTACAGGGTACTTTCCTAAGGCGTAACCAAGATTGGCGAGCAGTGGTGTGCAAGCTGATGAAGTGAACCGAAGTGAGCTGGCAGTTGAAAGGCTGCCAGCTCACCTCCCTAACATGGCCCCGGAGCTCGATCATGGGATATACAGATTTCGACAACAAAGGTTCGTATCAAGGCGACGCTGAGCGCAATGCGGAAGCGATACGCATCCTCAATCGCATCAAGCCTGCAGTGCTATCCGCCGCAGCCTCCGACGAAGATCTACCAGAGTTCAGCAACAACGCGATGGGATTTGTGATGGGCTTGATCGATACCCTAGATCTAACAGGCACAGTTCAAGTCACGGTAAAAATGCTGTGGTGGCTCCGCGATCTCAACGATAAGGTGGACTGATCCAGCCATGGCTAAATTCGCAGGCGGAGTCAGCGTCGACAAAAAGGGATACCTGGTGATCAAAGCTGGGAAGCATCGAGACCGCAGGGTGCATATTATGATCGCGGAAGCGATGCTGGGCCGGGAGCTAACGGCTGATGAGGATGTCGACCATCGCAACGCCGACAAGCTCGACTGCGACTGGCGTAACCTGAAGGTTATCAGCAAGGCTGAGCACGGTGCTGTCTCGAACCGCCAGCGATGGTTCCTGGAAAACCGAGCCGAGCAAGAACGTGCTGAATGGGAAGCTTGGATACACAACGGCGGCAATCGCCCTGATGAAGGCCAAGACGTAGATATCACAGACGAAGACATAAAGTTCAACCCAGAGGATTTCCCCAATGCCTAACGATTACGATCTTGACCTATACCACGATGATGAGCCTGCTGAAGTAGCTGCAGCACAGCCTTACGATCCGGCTTTGAACCTGACCTTGGCTGATGTAGCTGTAGACGAAGTCAGCACGACCCAGGCCTCCACCGAAGACCTCTACATCAACTTCGACGAAGATGGCGAGGGCTCGACTTCGTTCGATCCACAGCAAGGCACGCTACGTGAGACCGAATGCAGTTTTATTACGGGGTGTGCGGGTTCTGGCAAGTCGTATACCCTCCGTCAAAGGATCGCTGAAGATGCCAGTTATGCAGTGCTAGCGGCCACAACCGGCATATCGGCTATCAACCTAAACGCGGCCACGATTCATTCTCTGCTAGGTTTTCGGGACACCGATTCGCTTCGTGATGCTTACATCAGTGGCAGCGCACAAGGCAAGCTCAAAAAGATCGTTGGCGAAGGCTACAAGAACGTTGTGATTGATGAGGTCAGTATGCTCAGTCATGAGGCTCTGGATCTGATTGTCAAGATTTTCGATAACGTCAACCAGAACCTGGCTTACCGTGAAAAAACGATCGGCCTGATCCTGACTGGCGATTTTTGTCAGCTACCTGCTATCCCAGACAAGCCGCGTGTGCCGGGCAGCAAAGTCAAGATGCCGACTCCGTGGGCTTTCGATGCCCAGTCATGGAAGCGGTTCGATAAGAACACACTGAAGCTAACGAAGGTCTGGCGGCAGTCGGACGAGCGATACCTAGCGGCACTGAACTATGCACGCCAGGGCAAAGGCGACATGGCCGCTGGCGCACTCGTTTCCGCTGGAGTCACGTTTGCTGGGACCTCAGATTCTAACTTCGACGGCACAACGATTGTAGGCAAGAACGAACAAGTGGACCGGTTCAACGAGGCGTCACTGATGAAGCTGCCTGGAAGGTTGATTGGGCTGCCGTCACGCCGCTGGGGCCGCGAGAGATCCGAATGGAAGAACATTCCAGTGCAGACTAAAATCCGCGAAGGCGCTTATGTCATGCTGCTGGTCAACAAGTACAACGGCTTTCAGGATCTGGAATACGCTAACGGAGACTGTGGCCACGTGCGCGGCATTCAGCCGAGTCAGAACGGTGCACCACCGCAGGTAATGGTAGAGCTGGCTCGCAATAACCGGATTGTGTATGTGTCGGCTATTATCCGTGCTGTAGAGACCAAGGACAAGCCGGATGACATGACAGGCGAGATTGACATCAATCTGCGTGATGACGTGGGTGGGTATATTCCACAAGCGCATTATCGATGCAACGCGCGTAAGTATGTATCGGGACAGCTGGAGTATTTTCCAATCCGGTTGGCGTATGCCACAACGTGCCACAAGGCTCAGGGGTTGTCGCTGGATCGTGTACAGATCGACATGCGCGATTGGATGATGAAGAGTCCGGCGATGACCTATGTGAGTTTGTCTCGGTGCAGGACGATCGAGGGTCTACGGATTATCGGCCGACCGGATGACGTGCGTGACAAGTGCAGGATCGATCCGAGGGTGCTTCGATGGCTATAGCTGAACGTAAGACAGTACTGCACGTTCGTCCTCGGGAATGTTCTTGCTGCCTTGAGTTTGAAACAGTTGATGTGACCGAGGGCGAAGCGTATGCACAGTTTATATCCTCGCTGAATGTGTCGGCGGATAAGTTAGAACTGGCTATCGAACTCTGGAAGGGTGTCTATCCGCATGGAGTTGTAAAACGCCACGATGTCACAGTGAATTGAACTATGAAGCATAGCGAGCTCAAACTAAAAGATCGCAGCTCGGGAATGACTACACTGGCATGGCACGACGCCTGCAAAAAGGAAGCTGAGGAATCTATGGCGGAACATGAAGTGGCTGGAATCGATCCACAGAAACTAGTCGTTCTGGAAACGATCGAGGACAAGCGTGTAGCTGAGTACATTGCTGAGCAGCTGCGGCAGTCTGTAGTCAAACTGGCCGACAGGGTCGAGCAGGATTACGTAGCGGATTGGAAGGCGGGCGTGGCAGAACGAAACGGTGAGATTCAAAATGCTTGGGGAGATGTTGTGCAAGCTGAGGACGTAAAAACAGTCAGACAGATTGATGATCTGTATGTGAAGTTCCCGACCGAGGATGAGGATGAGGACGAGGCTACGGTTGCGGTTGCCGTTGTCGAGGAGCCTGTGCTGGTAGAGGATGCTGATGGCATTCCAGCTCACCTGCTAGACGTGCCACCGCATCTCTGGCCGACCTACGGCGGCATTGAGCGCAACAGCATGCCTAACCCTAACCGTCTGCCGGACTGGACGGCTGAGGCCCCGCCGCAAGCTCATCGTCGCGTTCGTACTGAGCCACGCGCCAAGCACGTCCAGTCAGCATTCAACAAGACGTTTACGCGTGACAACCCGAAGCGTCCAGGGATGAACCTACCGATCAAGCGTGCTGAGAGTAAGAATCCTGAAGGTTTGACGGGGCGGCAATTGAAGAAGGCGCGCAAAGCTTTACAACGTGAACAGAAAGCTGTTGATTTAGCACGAACAGAGATGTTCGAGAAAGTTAGCGAGGGGGTAGAGTAATGGCATTGGAAGCAGATGATTGGGGAGTAGCTGAAGCAACGCCGAGTGACCGTGAGATCGAGGAGCACGATGCAGGTTATGCGATTACGCGCTTAGTTCAGCTCGTGCATGAGCGCAACGTAGCAGTCGGCTGGTGGTCGGATCTGTACACGAACATGCCGTTGGATCGCAACGTTGGCGAGATGTTGATGTTGGTCGTGTCCGAGATCTCCGAGGCGATGGAAGGTCATCGCAAGCGTCTATATGACGATCACATTATTGGCAGGCCTATGGTTGAGGTTGAGCTCGCTGACGCGCTGATTCGCATATTTGATATTGCAGGCGGGATCAAGTTCAACGGTCAGCCTTTGGATCTGGGTGGCGCTTTCGAGGAGAAGTTAGCGTATAACCGAGAACGGTTGGATCACAAGGCAGCAAGCCGTTTGGAAGAGAACGGTAAGAAGTACTAGCACTAGCACTAACTCTATCAACTTTCCATCAACATCAAAGCCGTGCTAACGTAGACGGCCTAGCCCTTGTACGTTTGAAAGCTGACCTGCTTATGTGGAGACAAAAACCTAGCTCATGTGATGGATGCCAGTGCCAGCCGATGGGATCTGACTTTAGCCAGCCTGAAGGTTTGGGTTTGCTGGGCGTAGCGATCGTAGCTGAAGCCAGTGGTGAGAAGGAGGCTGCTGAACAGTTGCCACTGAGGCCCCATGCACCCTCAGGCATGATCCTGGAACGAACCCTGCGCCGTCTTGGTTACACGCGCGATCAGTTTGCTATCACCAACTGCATCCGCTGCCGACCGACAGAGAACTATCTCGACGGAGCACCTTACGAGAAAGAAGTTATCAAACATTGTCAGCCTAATTTACTCAGCTTCTTAAGGCGGTTCCAGCCTAAGGTTGTAGTCGCGCTCGGCAACGTAGCTTTCAGAACGCTGACCGGAATCTCAGGCGAGAAACAATCTGTGACGCACATGCGAGGATACGTGTTCAGAGCGTTGCCGGAGTTCTGCGCGGCAGCAGGTACGCAGGACTTGTTGGTGGTGCCAACCTATCATCCAGCTTTTCTACGCCGCGGAAAAATCAACCTAACAGGAGTCTTCGCTCGGGACATACAACGTGCTGTCAACATCCGTTCGGGCAAGGATCGCTCGTTTATCCTTGATCTGCCAGACTTCGCAGCTCAAGAGATTGCATGGATCGAGAACCCAGATAACAAAGAACCGTTTGGTGGGCCGCCGCCAGAGTTCTATCAGAAGATCGCTGAGACATGGCTAGCGAAATATAACCTGCGCTACCAACTCAAGCCGAACCTACAGGAACTTGACATCTTCTGCCGTGATATCAAAGCGCGCTCGGAGTCCTGGGCCGTGCAATCCCCTGACATGAAAGCAGCTGACCTGTTAGGGCTATCGTGGGATCTGGAAACCTTCGAATCAGCCTCACTCGACGAAGACGAATCGGATGGCTATACGGACACCAAAATCCGTCTCTTCCAAGCGTCGATCCAACCAGGCACTGGCATCGCTATGCCCTGGGAAGGGAACTACATTCATGCTGCACGATTCCTGATGAAGCTACCGCTGCCTAAAATCGGCCATAACTCCTGGTTGTTCGATCAACGGGTTATGCGCGCAGTTGGCGAACGTGACTTCGGCAGTCGGCTGAACCTGAAGCACAATGGTGATAGCTACGATACCCTGCAGATGTTCCATTACTGGCAGCCGGATCTTCCAGCGCATTTGCAGTATGCCGCATCGTTCACACAGTTCCCATTTCCGTGGAAGCATCTCAATGGGGTCAATCTAGAGTTGTATGGCATTGCTGACGTGGACGCAGCGCTGCGTACGTACATCATCATGCGCAAGACGATGGAAGATCGCAAGATTTGGTTTGACAATGAAAATCCCCAGCGTCAGGCTGCAGGGTACCTAGCTATGGTCCAAGCAGTGCGGCCTATTCTCGCGGACATGGAAGACCGGGGTGTGCCGATCGACGATGCCCGGCGGATCACACTGGATAAAGATTTCGAAGAAGCCCAGACTGAGGAGATGACGTATTTAGACGCGAAGTTCCCAGATGGCGCACGGAAGCTAACGCCCAAAGAAGGCTATAAGGGAATTCCGAAGCGGGTGAAGGAGCTGTTGGAAGAGCTGCGGCCTACCGTAGTGCCTGAAGTTCAGAGCGCAAAGCCTGGAAAGCCGCCAACGAAGAAGGCAATTGCTGAAGCTACTAAGGCTGCGTTCGCAGCACGATACGCTAACTTGCAGCTGGACGAATTGGAGCTGATCCGCAACACTAAATTCTTCGACCCGCCGGAGATCAACGAGGATGGAATCGAGGAGCCTGGCGAAAGCTACTACTTCGATCAGCGTGTGTTTGGCCAACAGCAACTTGATAATGGAATCAAGACTGCAGGTCAGACTCTATGGTGCCGTGTGTATCAGTTCTCACCAAACTCCTCGAAGCAGCTAATGAGTTACATGCGGTTCCGTGGGCACAAGGTTCCAACTAAAAAAGGCGGCGAGGAAACAACTGGTAAAGTTGAGCTGGTTCGGTTGTCAGCTAAGCATGGAGATGACTTCTATACGCGTGTGATCGATTGCCGCGAACTGGGTAAGATGCGCAGTACTTACATCGAAGGCTTCAAGCCACACGCTGACGGCAGAGTGCATTCAACGTTTACGTTCGATACGGCCACAATGCAGCTCAGCAGCCGAAAGCCTAACCAGCAGAACGTTATCAAGCATGGCAAGCTGGCCAAAGCTGTGCGGTCAATGTATAAGCATCCAGCAGGCAAGTTGTTTGTCGAGTGGGATTTCAAAGCCTATCACGTGCTGACGACTGGCTTCGAAGCTCGCAGCAAGAACTACATGCGCCTGGCTCGGCTCGACATGCACAGCTTTGTAGCCGGCCACTTCAACCGTGACTGGGACGCGTTCAAGTTGTTCAATGAGCCTGATGAGGAGCTGTTAGCTAAGTTCAAATGGTTCAAGTCGGACAAGGCTCGGAAGGTAATCCGAGATAAGAAAGCTAAGCCGAGCATTCTAGGCATTGGCTTCGGCCTGGGCGTAAAGAAGCTGTATGAGATGAACCGCGAGTCGTTCAAGGATCTGCGCGAGGCGGAGAATCTGATGCAGACGATCAAGGATTTGTTCCCGGAGGTTTTCAGGTGGCAGAACCAGATCAGAGATCTCGCACACAAACAACAGTTTCTGCGGAATAGGTTCGGCGCGCTCAGGCATTTCTATGAAGTGTATGCCCCAGACGGCCGTGGAGGCTGGAAGCCTGGCGATCAGTCAGAGCAAGCCATTGCGTTCTTGCCGGCTAGCTCCGCATTCGGCAACATTCGCGAGTGCATGAAGACGATGGACCGCAAGGGTTTGCTAGAGAAATGGGAACTGGTCAACACCGTGCATGACTCGTTCGTGTTTCTGGTCGAGCCTGGGCTTATGCCGCAGCATATTGCTGAGATGTATCCTGTGTTGCACGCTCCTAGCAGGGTACTGATCGATGAGGAGCTTGCACCACAGGGGCTGCAGGTGGACGTTGAATGCAGTAGTGGAATTACATGGGCCGATTCTGAGGAGGTAGCTATTCCTGCTGAAGTGCTTGCGGCAGACTAGTCCAGGCTGTGGAAGAAACCACTTGACACTTAGCTCAACTTGAGCTACCTTACCTCTAGACCTTTGGAAAGCCGGAGGCTTCTAGCCAACCATGATCATCCAAACATATGCCGAGACAAGACTTGAACTAAGCAGTGGGATCTCAACCAGTGAAGCTGTTTGCCGCTTATGTGAGCACCGCTACGACGCTGATGACGAAGCCGGATACACGGAAGGCTGCTGTGACCAACACGAACGCTGCCAACATGCCGACTGCCTGGAGTCATCTCATCCTAAGTCTGATGAAGGATTCTGTGCTTGGCATGCTCTGCTGGATGCCACGGAGTACGTACAGCGTATCGTTGCTGGCGAGGAGCCCAGCGATAAGTACATTCCAGCCAAGCATGCAGAAAGCGTCTGGGCTGGCCGAGTCTGGGAGCTGAACAAACTGGGTCGACAAATTCAACACTAACCGAAGGGAGTATTATTCCGCCATGCCGAGATTCGATATCAGCACTCTAGAGGATCTACGAAATGCCAGCCGCGAAGCTTTCAAGCCCAAGTATGAGGACGAGGATATCGTCCTTGTTCTCCACCCTTTCAGATCGACTCGCAAGCGCGAAATCATCGGTGCAGACAAACGTTACAAACGTGCCGATCCCGTTCGCTGCATTGTTCCGTCAGGCTGGCGTGGTGGCAGGTTCAACACCGATGCCCTCATCCAAGTCCCTTGCGATTCCAGGGGATGTGCTGTCTAAGTTCGATGTCAATCCCTTTGAAGCGAGCATGCCGTATCTCGATCTCGCAGCAGTTCCTACAACTTCACTGCCAACCCCGCAACCGCACCAGGAGATCCAACCAATGAGCTTTCTCACCTCTGTAATCTCTGGCCTGTCTAAGGCTGAAAACTTCCTCATCAGCATCTTCACAAAGGCGTCCGCCGTGGCTAAAGTTATTACCTCTGTATCGCCCAAGACCTTGGCTGCAGTTCTGGCCGTTTTCTATGACATCACGAAGCTGATTGCGAGTGAAGGTGTTGCGGTGGCTGATATCAGTTCGGGCAAGTACCAGCAGGGTGTAGGGGAATTGTTTAGTCCTACCACGCAGGCTTTGCTCACTGCTATCGCAGCTGACATCAAGGATCTCGACAGCACAGTCATCGACGACCTAAAGAAGCTCGGGATCGCTATCAACCCGCCTGCAGCAGTCGCGCCAGTCGCCGTAACTCCAGTAGCTACTGCCTAAGTTCTAGCTGGGGCCGCAGGGTCCCTTCGAAGCTAGTTATCCTGCAATACGAAAGGAGACCAGCGGAGAAATTGCCAGAGCACGAAGAAGGTCACCTGATAACCGGGTGGCCTTTTTCATTGGGGTTCTTCGTTGGATTATGTATGACCGCACTTGAAATCGCATGCCGAGTTTGCTCGGCTCAACCTGGAGAACCTTGCGCCAGCACAGCCTCCCTACAACTTCAACCTGGCGAGTTCCATCACGAACGTGGCGATGATGCTGCTTTCTGGTCGAATGTCGGCTCGTCCACAACTGCTCAAGCTAAAGTTACCAAAGTGATAGCTGAGGTCGCAGCCGATGAGCTATTCTAATCCCCTACTCACTGCAAGAGGTACCACTATGTCTAACCCTCATCTGCCTCGGGTTCAGCCTGCAACCGGCATGCTGGATCCCTTATACGACTCGACTAGTCACTGGGACGATGAAGATATAGGGTCGAACCCGCCAACGATCATAGCCATAGCCGTGGTTTATATTGTGTTCTTAGTTGGAGGCATTGCAGGTTACTTTCTGCGCATGCTGGTTCATGCCTAGACAGTAGGCGGTAGCGGCGGCTTTGGCAGCTCAGCAGCGATCGCCGCAGCCACAGCAGGCGGTGCCTGAGCGATTGTAGTCGTCGTGGTGACCAACGAGCCGTCTGGAGCGTGTTGCGTCGTCTGGCTAGCCACCAGCGCCTTCCAGGCGGCCTTGGTACGAGGATTCCTGATCCAAGCATAGAACGCGGCCGTCGTCAGCCCAATCTCTTTGAGCCAGTGCGGCAGGATCGACCAGATCCAATCGAACATATGAGTGAACGGCGGGAAGAACGTATAGCCGAAACCGCAGCCGAGGATGGCTACGGTGCCGACGTGGGTAAACCCACCGTGAGTTGTGACCCAGGTTTTAGCCCACAGCAGATGCTTGGTCAGGAAGGTTTTGAACGAGGATGCGGTTGCGGCTACAGCGATGGCCGTAGCTGGGATCGTGGTCGTAGTGGTGATGGTTTCAACGGTCACGGGCGTTGGCGTAGCGGCAGCAGGCAGGGAAGACTTCACTTCATCAGGCATTTGGTACCTCCAGAGGTGCAACAATGGATGCATCTAGAAACTCATTCTTGGTCCATAAGTTACGCTCAGCGAACCCTTTATCGTTGACGTTCCGAGCGCATTGCTGAGACACGGTCAGCCAGTCACGCTTAGCGATGGCAGCATTGAACAGCGGGTATTTCGGCGGCGCGAGCTTGACCGGGCCGAGGTTGTATCGCATGTCGATCAGTGCGATCTTGGCCGGGTCCGGCATGGAGTCGTAGCCTGGATAGATCCGCCTGAGATCCGTCTCGCAGGAGTTGACCTGGCTGACTAGCAACCTATGCTGCTCGGCATCCGGCAGCAGCGGACTTGTAGCCGACTTATAGAACTTAGCTCCGAACTGCTGGCCATAAGGCATGCCTCGGACTCTGGCGTAGTCTTGTTCGATCTCAGTAGGAGTAGCCGGCCGACTGCCGTCGGGAGACATGAACTTGAGATTGAGTGCAGCCAGCGCTGACACAACCTGCAGGCCGATAGCTGTCGTCACCCAGCCCTTGATGTCAAGGTACAGCCAGGCTATGGGTGTCTCCCAGTTAGTCAGCCAGTGATAGCTCTCGTCCAAGTACGTCGGCGTAGGCGTTGCCATCAGCAGTTACCTCCGTGCGTGCGCCGAGCGCAGCTCAGTCGTTATTATCTTCCCACAAGCGGGCTAGAACTATAGCATGTTTCTATGGATAACTTTTGGCTAGCCGTCACATTCTCTGCACACTGTCTGTTCCTCTGGATCGTGTTCAAGCGCAAGTTCCAAACCTTGATCCCGTTCCTAACCGGTCTGATCATCTGTCGCGTGATCGAGACGCCTATTGAGTCCTGGGCTTATCATCACAATAACTATCTGCTGCATTGGAATCTGTTCTGGGGTTTTGGCGTTTTCAACCTGCTGCTGCTGGCAGCCTCGTTCGCCGAGACCAGAAAGATCCTGCCTGCGGTTGCCTGGACGATTGGCATCTATCTGGTTCCCAAAACCATCGAGTACGTAACCCTAGTCAGCTGTGAAGAGAAGCAATGGCCGAGCCTGGCTGCCAGCCTGATGCGCCCAATGAATTTGCTCTGCGTTCTGTCTTGGTGTTATATCCTTAGGCCCAGGGCACCTAAGCCTAAGAAGGAGAACCTAGATGATGGAGCAAGCAGTTCAGCGCATGGATGACACTGGCGGTCCGCCGCCTCGGCCGCCTCATAGTGGCAATGTAGTCGAGCAGGAACCTGAAGGTCTGGTCGAGGACGAGGTTGTAGTCGTCGACGAGACTGAAGAGGACGAGGAAGACGACGAGTAACTAGGGGAGCTGGGTCAGCGATCCTCCTGATCCAGCCTACCCGAGATGCACTCCCTTACCCAGCATCAGAATAATGCCCCAGATCGTGGTTATAATCAGACACAACAGCAGCCACACGATCTTCTTACCCCATCCGTTGATTCCTGCTATATCATCCTTCATTTCCTTGATCTCCCTGTCATGATTCAACAGGCGGTCAACGACGGAACGATTTTGAGAGTCGAAGCCTCGGATAAGATTCTTGTCGTGAATCTCTACCATGTCCTCTAGGTCTTTCACACGCCCTCCAAGGTCTCCCAGGAGCCGCATGGTCTCAGCAAATGATGTCGGCGGTGACATAGACTGTTCTCCCAAACCTATAGGTGTAACCTCCGGCATTGCAGCCTGCCATATTACTTAGCCAAGGAGGGCGGATCCAGGTGAAGCCGAGGTACAAAGCAAAGCAAGCGCAACAGGCAAAGTTTACCAACAGCAGTCGGCTTTAGCCTATAGAGTTTGATGGGAAAATGTAACTTTGGTCACCTAAATATCAACTGCCACATAGCTCCACGTAAATTGTGGCTGTAGTCGTAAGCGGGACAAGCGAGGAAGCTCCGAGCAGGAGAATGCCGGTGCCGGATACCACTTTGCCGGATATCGTGCTGCCGGACAGAGGGTTCACGATGGCTACGTACTGGTCTGTAGCGTTAGTTGTGGCAGGCGAGATCGGTGTCACGTGGATCGAGCGAACCGTTGTGATCCCAGCCGCGCCGAAACTCATCGTCCAAGTACCGGTAGAGGTCGTCGTGAAAGCTCCCGACTGGAAGCATTTCATGTTGGCTACCGCGCCGGCTGAGTTGTAGTAAAGGACGCCAGCCGGACCAGTTGCGCCTGCTGGGCCAATAGCTCCAACCGGGCCTACTGCACCTACAGCGCCTTGAATACCTTGAGGGCCGACAGCGCCAGCTGGGCCGGTTAGACCTTGAGTTCCTGTAGCTCCTATGGGACCGACGCTACCGGTGGCACCTGTGGGTCCGGCTGGGCCAATACCACCGGTAGCCCCGTTTGCACCCGTAGCTCCCACAGCCCCGGTATTGCCATTTGGTCCGGTGTTCCCGGTAGGACCTTGGGGGCCAGCCGCGCCTGTGGGTCCTGCGCTGCCAGTGAGGCCAGTTGGTCCTGTAGCGCCTGTAGGTCCACTGGGTCCAGTACTGCCAACACTGCCCTGTGGACCTGTAGGCCCTGTACTCCCCGTGAGGCCGATGGGCCCGACAGCACCTGTAGCTCCAGTTGAACCGTTAGGACCTGTGGCACCTTGCACCCCCTGAGGGCCGACGGAGCCTGTTGCTCCGGTTGGCCCAGCTGGACCAGTTGGTCCGGCTGACGTTAGTTGATTCGCTTGAATGAATGATATCCAGGAGGCCGAGTCCGCGCAACCGGGCGTGATCAGGTGGCCGACGTAACCGGGGGTGAGAATGTTGGTCAATCCATTCGTGGGCGAGTTGACACTAATGATCCGGCCAGAGGTAGGAGTTGTACAAGGGATGTCTAAGAGTGAAGTAAAGCCGGATGAGTGAAGGGTACCGGGCGTAGTTGTGCTGGCTATAGCAATCTCGTTCAGCACGGGCGTGTTGTCGAACAACGTCGGAGCTGAGCCATAAATAGCCATGTAGACGAAGTCACCGGGGTTGCCTCCCTGGAGGATTATGCCACTAATCGATCCGGTCCCAGGATACGGAATAACACAGAAGATCGGAGCACAGGAAACGTTCTGAACGACTTCGCCGGCGACTAGAGCGGTACTGCCGCTAGCAATGCGAACCGCAGTCAGGGATTGCTGGGTTGAGGCTGGAACTGTAAAACCGAGAGCAAGGCAAAGAAGTGAAGCAAGATAGAGCTTAGAATAGACCGTCACAGTGATACCCCACGACAACAGCGGAGCCGGTTATGGCTGTGCCCACTTCAGCCTGGATTGTTGTTGCTGTGACTATGGGAACGATGAGGCCGACGTTCCCTACAGTGGTTGCTGAGAGGGTTTGCGTGGAGACGAAGCAGACACGCGTGTGCGCGCCGCCGAGGAAGGTGTAGGTGGGCGAATCAGTCTGGCCGGTGGCTATAGTGAGCTGGCCGGCTACGTCGGAGTTGGAAGGTGTGCCGGTGCGCAGGATCGGAGCTATATTCTGGGTGGCGGTTTCGGCTGCGAAGGTAGCGTTGACTGGCGTAGTCGCGCCGATGATGGTGTTGTTGATTGAGCCGCCGGTGATCGTAGCAGCGGGCGTGGTTAGCGAAGTTGTCGAGATTGAGGTCATGCCGGTTATGCTGCCGCCGGTGAACGCTGGGACTGCAGTAAAAGCTGGAACTGCAGTACCGGCTGTGTTGTTCATGAAAACGGAGCGTGCGGCCTGAGGTGTTAGCGTGAACGAGGTGAACGGAGTTGAGGTAGGGTTCGAGGTGGCAGTAGTGAACAGCGGCGGCAGGTTGCCTGCGGTCACGTTGGTCACTGTGCCTGGGTTGCCGCCTTGGGCTGTGCCGTCCCACGGGACCCATCTAGCGAGGGTGGAGTTATAGAAGAAGAGAGCTGTTGGGGTTGGAGTGTAGGTGACTGCGCCAGCTGTTGCAGTGCCGAGTAGCGGAGTCCAGCCGGAACCTGTATTGACATAAGCCGCTGCGCTAGAAGGCGTAACCTGAGCAGCACATTGCCCTACGAACATAAGCATCGATATCGGACAGAGAAGAGAGCAAAAGTGAAGCAAGTAGTGCGCTGGCTTGAACATGGCCGTTTACCCCTGGAAGGGTACCTGCGACATACAGGTACCCAACTAGGTTATCCGGTCTAAATATCGCACGTAATTTGGAACGTGGCACCAGAAACTACTGGAGCTACATCGGTGCGTGTTGAAAAGTTGAGCGTTATAAGGTGCACGCTCCCGTAAATGTTTCACCACCACCAACCGGTTGAACATTGGCTCTGGTGTCGAAGATGATAGAAAGTGTCGTGCCGCTGAGGATCGTGGCTCTGGGTACATTGCCTGACAGAGGAGACGCTCCACCGGTTCCACCCCAAAGCAACTGAGCTGTCGCGTTTGTCGGAACTGCCCAGCATATAGAACCTATAGATCCACCAACGATGTTGCAGGTATAGATATTGGTTCCTGCAACAGGAACGGGCACCACAGCAGCTTGGCAAGAATTGATGGTATGAACTCCACTACCACCTTTTGTGTAGCCACCTGCTCCAGCATTGACAGTCCCACCTCCTAAGATTCCAGAAGCTGAAAGCGGTCCCGTATGTACCCATGATCCAGTGCCACTACTTGATGTGATACCAGTAATACCGCTTGCCTGACCGCCTGCAATCGATATCCCAAAAATTCCAGCGTTCCAAGCATCATTGGTAAAGCCGAGCCCGACGGTTCCGCCCGAATACTGCAGCATTGCGATTCGGTTGTTCGCTGTTCGGGTTGGATCGTTGAATACCGCATTGCTTTGATTCCCCGTGGTGTTGGTAAACAACTGCACGTTAGAGACACCCTGATTCTGAGGCGTATTCGGGCCACCTGCCGCAGCGATGATGCTTGACGGTGAAGTTATAGTTCCTGTGGTTGAGAATGGACCTGTATGAGCCCAGGCTCCTGTACCGCTACTTGAAGTTATGCCTGTTATACCAGTGCCCTGGCCTCCAGCGGCATTAAAGAATGTGGTCGCAAGGGACTGATCATCACTCTTGAAGCGAAGCTGGTAGCTACCCTGAAACCATAGAGCTTCGGCGATTCGGTTATTCGCGGTTCTTGCCGAGTCATAGTAAACAACGTCTGCCACATTCGGCTGCCCGACCAGAGCCACACCAGTGTTAACGGTGCTTGCTGGGGAAGTATTATTGGTAGAGTTCACTGTACCCTGCCCTGTGAAGTTCCCAGTCGTAGTCAACGTCGTAAACGCTCCCGTGTTCGGCGTTGTGTTTCCGATCGCGGGAGGCGATGCAAAGCTAGCGCTGCTGCCAATCACACTAATAACGCCACTGCCATTTACTGTGGTCGAGGTTCCGTCTCCCTGCACCTGACCAAGTGTTGTGTTCGTTGCGATCGGAACCGTAGTAGCTGGGTTAAGCAACTGCCATGTACCGCTAGCAGCGCTGTTATAAAGCACGACTGCAGTCGTACCGGTCGCAAGGTCACCCGCGGATAGAACAACTCCGCCAAGCTTCGTAATCGTTCTAGCTCCAAGATTGTTTACATTCAAAGTTGGAGTGGTCGTGGTATTCGCCGCAACAGGATTGAAGGTGATGATTTCACCCGAGCTTAGTGCTGTAACCGCCGTGTTCGCTACAACTGCAGCGTTTACCAGACCTGTGTCATTGACAGGCGTGTCCTGCAGCACTGGCATGATCTGAATGCCCGTGAACGTGTTAGCCGCGAGCCCCGCTCCCCCACCAGCAACATTCGCCGTGATCTGACCGCCGGCGCAAGTGGTAGTCGTTCCGTCGCACTGAAGGATGCCGGCAACGCTGTTGCTTCCGACGGGGAGATTAGTGGTAGGCAATGTCCCTGTAACATCAGCTGACGCTAGGTTGACGGCCCGTGATGCGCCATCTGCCACCCCAGCCGTAATATGGTAGAAACCAGTTCCTGTTGGTACCGTAGCGCCCGCCACAGTCGCCGGCCCCCAATTAGTTCCGTTATACTGCAGAACCTGTCCCGAGGTTGGTGCCGTGGCAATCACAGGAACACTCTGAATAGATGTCGCGTTGCCTGATGCACCACCACCAGCCTGGCCTACAAACTGTTCCCAATGAGCTCCTGAATTGGCATCTGCCACAGCCGTTCCTGCAGTTGCACCAAGCACTGATCGAAACACACACTTGGTGTTGTTCGGGCAAAGGATTGAGGTCCCCAGGTCGATGTTCTCACCGGAGATCGCCTGAACCGTTAGCGTGTTCGTGCCTGTGGCTTGAATGTTACCGACGTAGCGCTCAGTGCCTACCAGTCCCACAGCGCTTGGCAAGGTGATCGCGAACGATCCGCCAGTTGGATTACCTCCAACAGCAACATCTTGAGGAACCTCTGCATAAGCCGAGGTCTTCAACTGTGGGCTGGTTCCGTCGCGTTGGGCATCGAACCAATTCACATATGAAGCTACAACATTAGCTATGGTCTGTTGGCCGGCTGCTGTTGGATGTACATGGTCGCCAGTAGCCGAGAAGCAGGCTGCTCCTCCGCTGCAAGCTGTGCCGCCGCCAGCACTTGCCCCGTCTGCACCAAGCCCTGCAAAACTAGCTAAATCGATCATGCCATCAGCGCCGGCAAAATCCTGACGAATCAGATTGTTGTATTGGTTCTTCAGACCGTCATTGGCTGGGCTAACTCCACCAGCGACACCACGACTGATCATGGTGATTACTAGCACACGTGGCGCAGGATTCATGGCTTTATAGCATTGCACGACGCGACGCAAGCGTTGGTACGCTACGATAGGTGTTACGGTTCCGAGGGGAGCACTAACCTGGGCCAGATCGTTTGTACCCGCGAAAATAGTCACTGTGGTATTCGCGTTTGGATTGAACGATCCCTGGCCGCGAGTCTGGCATTCGGTGAGAAGGTTGGCCAACTGCCATCCTGGAGTAGAAATGTTAGTCGATAGGTAAGTATTGAGCGGGGCGGGTGTGGCACCGCCGAGCAGCGCGGGCCAGCCAACGTTGCCTGCGTTCAATCCATAGGTTATAGAATCACCCACAGCCAGGAGCTGATTGCCGCCGGAGTCGCTATATGCAGGCACTGGAGTTTTGATCACGCCACGTGCTTGCATGGAATTCTGAATCGAGCCGACGTTGGTTTGGATCTCGTCGAGAGTTAGAGCGCGATTATAGGCATTGTGAAAGTAAATCGGCCAGGGATGTTTATAGGTAGAACTCAGCGTGGCGTATGGAGGAGTACCGAGTGCGAATGATCCTATGGGAACGAGTGCCGCCGATCCTGAAATTGCATATTGATATATCGGCGCTGGTTGACTATCGATAAAGTATTCGTCAGAGCTGTTAGTGCCTGTGCCGCGACGCCATGTGATTACATGGCAGCCATCGGCTGAAGCTGTAGATTGTGTGATGATGTTAGCGTTGTTAGTGGTATTTGGCGAGAGGCCATACTTGCCTAATGTAGCTTGCTGTGGCGTGCTGGCCATGCCTCCGTTTAGGAATACGCCCAGAGCTTGCGTAGTCGCACCGGATGGAGCTGTAGCAGATACGAGTCCCGCAATCAGCGTATCGAAGTAGCCGGCCGTAGGCAGAGTCTGAGCATTAGTACAGGTAAAGGTCTGCATGGTTAGCGCTGTGTTAAGACCGGGATTCAGCAAGACATAGCCAGATGGCGTGACAGCGCCTGTTCCAGCAGCTACGTTGAAACCGCCTGCAAGATCTCCAGCGAGATTGATGTTGCCTACGACTGTTGGTGGATTAGCGCTACCTGGTGAGAAGTCAATCGGGGTTGTGCCATTGGCCTCCTGGAAGTGTAGCTCTTCGATCAGACCTGGAACTATGGCAGAGACTCTGGCGGAATTAGCGAACTGTCCAGTCGGGAACGTTGGGTTTGTTGAGAATGTTGGAGCTGCTGCTGCATTAGTAAAGTTACCGAAGAACGAATTCGCAGCTTGGCTCGATAATGTAAAAGTCAACGCTGGAGTCGTCGTCGGCGTTGCCACACTCGTCGTAAACAACGTCGGTAGGTTCCCAGCCGTAAAGTTAGTGACCGTGCCTGAACCGCCACCGCCCGATGTGCCCGGCCATGGCACCCATTTACCCAAGCTCGAATTGAACACGTACAACGCAGCGGGTGTTGGGTTGAACGCTAGAGCTCCCTGAGTCGCAGTGCCGAGCAACGGCGTCCAGCCTGAGCCGGAGTTCACGTAACTCCCAACCGGAGCGGGAGTCTGCGCTGAAGCTGTAGCAGCAATCATCAATATGGCAAGAGCAAGGGCCAGGAAGCGCATAGTAAGTTTCATCGTTAGGTCTCCTAAATTTGATTGCTGCAGTGCTACATTGCCTACTTCAACTACCAGGTGCATAGATATTTCACAGTCAGAATCGCGCCAGGGGTATTCGCTGAAGCGTTGACTAAGTTGAAAGTCAGCGTGGTCGTAGAGCTGCCGGATACGACTACATCGATCCCAGCATAGTTATTGGCGTCAGTCCGGCCTGTGGCCATGCACAACATGCTAGCTGGCGGAACGTAAATAGGATTTCCAGAACCATTGAACGTTATGGAACCTAAGGCTCCAACGCCTCCGGCCGAGCTGAACTGAGAGTTCCATGTGCCGGCGTTAGTTCTGCAGGTACTGCTAAAAGCAGTTGGATTGCAGTTGAGGCCTGATTGCAGAAGAGTGGTGTTGGTTACAGTAGCTCCAGCTTGCAGAGCAGTGCCGCCGCCGAACAAGCCTGGTGCAGCAACGTTTCCTGTAGGAGCAAACGTAACGGCGTTCGGAACAGGACTGGAGCCGGCGGAAGCGATGGTCAAAGTTCCTGCATTTCCGTAGGTGATCGATAAGCTGTCAGGTGTGCCTGTGGTGTACGTGAGGCCTACGTTGACTCCTGTTCCGCAGATGCCGTTGAACGTCAGGCAGCCAATTGAGGTGCTGCTTGGGAACGAGGTTATCTTGATGTTGTGCCCAGGTCCGGCAGCGAGCGTGTCTGTCGTAGTTGTGCCTATGACGTTGATGCTGTTGTTAAAGAATTGGAACGGCACAAAGGTATTGGCGACATCGGTGTAGGCGATCGAGGTAGGCAGGTTCGCACGTGGCACGCGTGTCGTGTTGTCGAGCGGAGCGTAGCCATTAGGCTGGCCTTTCTGGCTGAGTGGCTGAGCAGCATTAGCGATCGAAAGAGCGAGGTTAGCTTGGGTCTGTGCTGTGGAGGCTGCCAACAGCGCCGAGTTCACGCCGGTGTCAACGTAGTTCTTGTCTGAGGCCTGGAGAGGCGAGGTAGGGTCGCCGGGCAGCACGAGCGCGCCGGTCATCGTGTCGCCTGCGCGGTTCACCTTGCCGTTCCAGTTGGTTTGGTCTGCTGACGTAGGTAGGTAGAAACCAGGAGCCGTAGCTACGGAGATAGCGGGAGTCGTCGTTGGGTTCGTTACAGACACCAGGAAGCCATTGGCTTGAATGCCTGAGACGCTGGTAACTGTGCCGCCGGCTCCGCCTGAACCTGCGCCGGCTGACACGGAGTATGAGTAGGTCAAGCCGGTTTGTGGTGTTATTTGTACAAGGTACAAGCCCGAGGCCAGAAAGAATGAGTAGTTACCGTATTGGTCTGTAGCTTGCGGGTTTAGGATCGGCACGTTGAAGTTTGCATCGGCGTAGAGCTGCACGCCTGAGATCAAGCAAGGATTGCCTATGGAGAAGACGTTGCAGACACGAATAACTGCGTTGGCGGCCGGCTGACCGCCAGGCGAGACTATCTGGCCAGAGATCGCGGCAGCGTTTGGTGCCTGCGCGTGCAGAGCCGCGGCCAGCGCCAGGCTCGTGATCGTGGCTAGAATTCTACGGAGTGTGGTCAAGACAGGCATAGCAGGTCTCTCGCTTTCTAAGGCGTTGTACTCAGCAGCATATAAAGTGTTATGCCACTAATTGTTATAGGAAACGATCGGTTAGCTACAGCCGTTGAACCTGCGATTCCAGCAGCATTGATCGAAAGAGGTTTGCTGAGATTCAGAGTTCCATCCTGCTGAATATCGGGGCCAAGCTGGCCATTATTGACAAAAAATTGCATTGTCTTTAGGGCGTTGAATTCCAACCTATTTGGAAAATTAACCGTGTCTACAGCTACACCGTTGAAATTGCCAGAACCCAGGTTCCCGCAACCTGTTGAGATCGTCAAACACAAAGAATCTAGGCCAGCAGAACCTCCAGGGACTAGACCTATTTGTGTAGTGCCTGTCCCCGCAAACACAGATCCTGAAGTGTTCAATTGAGTTGCATTGATGCCCCCGTTTACTGTAAATATCCCATTGGGGAACATGGTCACCCAAGTTGTACCCAGAGTTGAGAAATTCAATATCCCTGCCGGGGTACTTTGCAGCTGCCAGTCGTTGACCCCTGAGGCAGTTCCTCGAATGCTTATTGACGTTCCAGCCGCATTTGAACTTGAGAATATGGTATTTACTATGGCCGAGTTGAAGTTAGTCCAAGAACCGATTCCAGTATTGGTGGAGACCGCTGTGATCCCAGTAGCTTGACCGCCCGAAGCCTGTAAGAACGGTGTTCCAACTGATTGAGCATCATTCAGGAATCGCAAGAAGAAAGACCCGTTCAACCACAGCGAATCGGCTATATGATTATTGGTTGTTCTAGACTGGTCGTAGTAGACCACTTCCGCGCCCACGCCGGGATTGCCGACTAACGCCACACCAGTATTCGTGATGCTTGCTGGCGTGAAGTTGGCAGTAGCGTTTACTGTTCCCGCGGCTGTGATGTTTCCAGTGGCTGTGATTGTTGTACCCGCAATGACGTTTGGTGTGGTCGTGCCAATAGGCCCAGGCGCGAGCAGAGCGTTGTTGATTCGAGCTGCCGCAATATTGCCGGTGGTGATGTTAGCTCCGTTGATCGCTGTGATACCGGAGCCTGGTCCGACGAAGCCTGTAGAGGCTGTGATCGTAGTACCGCCAAGCGTAGTAAACGTTCCAGCCGCGGGCGTAGTGCCTCCAATAACGGTCCCGTTTATGGTCCCGCCGGTGATTGCAGCAATTGGGAACCGTGCTGGAGCAAGCGTGCCTGAGGAGATGTTCGAAGCGTTAAGCGCGGTTAGCTGTGATCCGTCGCCAGTGAAGCCTGGGCTGGCTGTAGTTGAGACGTTGCCGGTGGCTGTGATCGCGCCGGTGGAGACTGAGCCGGAGGTTAGCAAGTTGGCGATGGTTGCAGTAGTGGCAGTGGCGAGGCCTGTAACTGAGATACCTGCTCCGAAGTTCTGGCCGACCGTGAAAGTGTTGATGACGTCCGTGTAGGCGATGTCAGGTGGAAGCTGTGCTTGCAAGATATGTCCGCCAGCATCCAGCCCAGCATAACCATTAGGCTGATTCTTCTGGTTCGAGGGTTGGGCAGCATTGGCCACAGTCAGCGCAGTGTTGGCCGTCGATAAGGCGTTCGAGGCCACAGCCAGCACGCTCGCATCGCCATTGTCCACGTAGAGTTTGTTCGCGGCCTGAGTGTTGGTCGTAGGCTGGCCGGACAGATTCAGCGGTCCAGTCATCGTGTCACCGCTGCGATTGACCTTAGCATTCCAATTGGTTTGGTCGCCGGTAGTTGGCAGGTAAAAGCCTGCGGACGTAGCTACAGAAATCTGCGGCGTTGTAGAACCAAAAGCTACAGATACCGTAAATCCGTTGGCGGTAGTGCCAGTGACGTTCGTGACTGTGCCGCCACCGATCGGGACCTTGGTGAACAAGCCTGTGGTGGCATCGTAGGCGACTAGAGCCTGACCTGCGGTCTGCGTGATCGACTGCGGAAAGACTCCTGGGGAGCCGCCGCCGAAGCCGCCAGCTGCCCAAGCGTAGGAGTAGGTTATGCCGGTTTGCGGCGTCACCTGAATTAGGTAGAGACCGATGTTCGTGAAGAAGGAATAGTTCCCGTATTGGTCTGCGGATTGTGGGTTCGCGATAGGTACAGTCAGCTGCGAGTCAGCATAGAGCGAGACTCCAGTGGTCGGGCAGGGCGAGCCGAAGGCTGTTACGCGACAGACCCGGACGAGCGCACCCGATGCGGGCTGGCCTCCAGGCGACACGACCTGACCTGACACGGCTGAAGCATTCGAGGACTGAGCTGTAGTGGCCGGCGTGAACGCCAGGCAGCACAGCATCACGACCATAGCTGTGACAACAGTCACCAGGTTCAGCCTAGCGCGCGAATTCTGTCGATGCCATTCCGTCATACAAGCTTTGTGGACTAGATAGTTCAGTTTCTTGCCGCCGCCTGAATGTAGTCGGTCGTCACGTAGCTGGCCTGTCGGTTCCCAGTTGCCGCCGGTCATGCGCGACTCCTCGATGCCGATCCGGCCGCCGTTAGGGCAGGAGTCTAGAGCGCACTGGCCCTGCTGTTCCGCCCACAAGAGTTGTTTGCGCCGAATGTACTCAGCCCGGCCGGGTGGGTTATTCAAGCAGATCTCTCGGCCGTCATCGTAGCGGCGAGTTGCAGGTTCCTGCGGAGCCTGCCTAAACCTTTTGCGCATATACCGCATTGATAGCCTCCAGGGATTGCCTGATTTTGGTCGTGAGGTCCTGCGTGTGATGTGCAGCTGTGGTCAACGGTGCTTGGCCGGTGGCAATCCGCTCGGCTTGCTCCTCAGGGGACTCGTTGCCGACGTTGGCTGACCAAGGCTGGTTGGCTGGCCATAGCTCAGCGAGGGAAGTTACTTGCTGCTGCAAGGCAGCTATCTCAGCACGGAGCTGAGCCTCGCGTTCAGCCGCGCCTAGAGCATAGTCCAGCGTAGCAGCATTCGTGGTCAGGTTCTGCTGCTTGCGCAATACCTGCATGCGGTCATCCAGGCGCTGCTTCTGAGTAACCGGCACCTTGATATCCATGATGACCCTGGGCTCGACCAGAGCTTTGGGCGAAGCTTGCTGATTGCGCTGCTCGACCAACAACGCAAACTTGCGCATTGGCAGCGCGCGAGCTTCCTGGAGCCAGGCGTACTCGGCCCAGACGTTTGGATGGATCCGGGTCAACAGCCGAGCAGCTTCCACAGTCACGGTCGACATCTGGTCCATAGTCAAGCCCTCAAGGCGCTCGCCGAGGATCATATAAGTTCCCCACATGGACTGACTGAGGCCGAGGTCTTCCCGAGCTGCGTCTTCGTCGACGAAGCCAAGTTCCTGCCAGGCTTGACGTTGGCGCAGCTTCCAGCCGTAGAAGGCAATCTCGACCAGGGAGTTCCTAAGCTTAGTCGCCGCTGACCTGACCTTGGCGAACATCTCAGGCGACGACAGTTCGCCGCTGGCCATGATCTGCGGCTGTGGCTGGATTGGGAATTTTGTGGGGACAAGACTGGGCCGCCCCTGATTTGCAACCTGAGCGGCTAGACTAGACGTGCGGACTGGATCGATGAAGGCCATTGCCGCCAGTGTAGCTGGGCTGGCAGGGTTAGGGATAGAGTTTTACATGGATTTCTGAGGTTCCAGGCCTTAGCTCATGCGCTGATATTGATATTGGTTCAAGATAGACTGGTTGAAGTAGGCTTTTGGGCGCATGCCTGATGTGGCGAATCCCTCGGCTGTGAGTTGCGGCACCCCTTGATACGTGTAGACCGGACCTCGATTGAACGTTATGTATAGCGTCTGCGTATCGTCATCGTATTGGACTTGCTGGATATTGCCGCTAGGGTCAGTCGGGATCACGCGCATGTAGTTCGCCTCACCTAGACAACACAATATCATGTAAACTAGGTCGTAACAACATGCCAACTATTCCTGCTGCCGGAGCCATGCTACGTGAGGTTTTTCAAGCTAACTCTGCAGACGCTGCGGCAACTCCTGTCATTACCCTGGGCACTCTTGCTACGTCGATCGGCTGTTCAGTTACTACTTTGGTGCCGCTGGCGGAAGCCGGATTTCTAAGGCTGAAATCAGCGCCGCCGTTGACGAGTCAGAGTTATGTAGAGGTCGTGCCTGAGGCTGCGGTGGTCTGGCTGCGGTCCTGGATCCAGCCGGTACAGGCCAAGCCGTTGTTTAGTGCTGCGGATCTGGCTGATTTGCTGGAGGTCACCACAGCTGAGGTCGTGAAGGTGGCCGCACAGCATGCGATTCCGACAGCCTGGGAGCCGGGGCTGGGCGGGTTCACGTTCTCAGTGTTCGCCGCTCGGCAGCTAGTCCTCGCTGTCGTGCAGTCTCGCCAGATAGCCGTCGAAGCTCCCAGGTGGGACCGTCAGGCCATGCTCTGGCTTCTGCTCGAAGCTGATCCCGAGGCAGAGTTCCGCCAAGTCCCGTTGACGTATTCCGAAGCAATCGAAAAAGAGATCACCCGAACTCTGAGTCTGGAGGGACCGGCTAGAAGCTTGCGCGCTGCCGCTTTGATCGAGAGATTCGAGGATGCGCGACGACTGCTGGCGGCTGCGGCTGCTAGCCACGGCTCTCCGACCGACTCACAGCCCGCTTCTCAGCCCGGCCACGACGCTCCTGCCGACGAGCATGCGTCCGAGAAATACGCGCACCGGTTTTTGCGGCTAAGGCCCGTTCCTGCACCTTCCGCCCGTGCTCGCCCTTGACCGCAGCTTCGAGTTTGCGCGCTGGAATCGGATTGCCTTCCTTGACGCCGAGATCCCGATGCAGCTGACCCTTGTGTGCACCAAATGCTTTCGCCATCCATTTCTTAGCCATGATTAGTCTTCCTCCTCTAAGTCCTCTAGAGCTTTGTTGATGTCTGCTACAACGTCTTCAGCTGGACGCTTGACCAGGAATCCTTCGCCTGTGGTAGGCGACTGGCCAGCAAAGAATATGCTGCATGTGTCGCCGCCTTCATGTTCCTTGACAGCTACGACCTTGCGTGGCTGAATGCTGAGGTAGCCATCAATATCGATCAGAAGAGCCTGCTTGGTGCGAGTTAGCTGCTGTCTCATTGCGGGGCCTCTTCATCTTCATCCTGATCCTGGAACAATGGATTGCGCGATTTAATCTTGTTCTTGCCCTTGGCAGCTTCCTTCTCAGCCCGCTGTTGCATTCTAGTCTTAGAAGCTTCGACTTGTTTTGCCATCTCGTCGATGGAAGCTTGGTCGACATCAGGCTTGTTGGGAGTTTGCTGTTGTTGAGCTTTGTTGGCCGCAACTCCGGCACCGAGCAGTCCCAGCCACGGGCTCGGACGCTTGAGCTTGCCACGTTTTTCAGCTTCGGTGGCTAGCTGCCGGATCATTTCTTCGACACCAGTGCGCTGGTCGGCGGGTAGCGCCATAACCTTACGTAAACCTTCAGCAGTAGGCTTACTTAGCTCAGCGATCAACTTCGGCGAGTCCATCATGTTGGCGATGATACGCGGACCGAGTGCAATGCCAAGCGTGATCGCGCCAGTGCTAAGCGCTGTGGCTAGCGGGTGAGCGCCTGCGCCGGTTATCGATCGTGCCAGGCCTTCGATCAGGCCAAGGCCGCTGCCGACTACGCCTGCGATTCGATAAGGCGAGACTTCCCGCATCTTGACTAGCTTGGTCAGCATGTTCAGCTTGCTAAGTTCCTGGATCTTCTCAGGGGTCAGGTCGGTGATGTCAGCCTTGACAGGTTCAGGTGCAGCAGGTTCCGGCTTGTACTTGGGCTCAGGCACGGTTACTTGAGCTGGTTCGGCTGGAACTTTAGCTTGAGCTTTAGCTGTAGCAACTTCTGTAGGCAGAGCTTTACGCTGGCGGATCGTATCGCGCAGCTGATCGACTAGTTTGCCTGCATTCGGATCGTAATGCGGCGTCAGGCCGTTCGGCTTGCCGGTCAGCATCTGCCGTGCGCGGTTGGCCTCGGCTGGGTTCGAGTCAAGGAAAGGCTGTGTGGCGTTGTAGGAGTCAGCGGCTTTGATGCCAGCAGCTACAGGCGAGCCAGATCCCGAGGGACCTGTGTTCTCGAAGAACGTATTTTTATAAGTCTGCCAGTAGTTCTTGGCGCGAGTCAGCTTCGAGCCCGCGCCATACTCATCAGCCATATGCTTGATCATGGCGTCGGTTTGGTTCTTGACATGACGCAGAGCGTCGCGAACATCGCCAGCCATCTGGTATCCGCCCTGACGGATCGCCTTGCCGAGTTCCGAGCTATAACCCATCAGATGGTTGATGTCGATGGACTTCTCGGCAGGCGACTCAGCGTCACGAGCTGCATTGTAATTCTCGGAATATTCCCCAACTTCCTTCTGAACTACACCACGCATCGCATCGGTTAGAGTGGCATAAGTAAACTTGGGGCCAAAGGCCTTTCGCGCTGTCTCATCGTAGAGATTCGTTGTGCCAGCTTCTTCTTTGGCTCGGTTCAGGATGTCCTCGAAGATCTTATGTGAACCTTCAGAGCCGAGGTATTTGTCCTGGGCTTCGCCGACAGCTTCAACTAAAGGTGCCATCGGTTCCGTAGCATTGCCAACCTGCTTACGAACTGTGTCATATAAGGTATCTACCGCGGCTTTAGCCCCAGCTTGGACCACCGGCAGCCGGCGATAGATCCGGTCGCGCAGTTCCAGCTCCTGACGTGCAAGCTGACCACGAGACGTATCAGCCTCGGTCGCGTTGTTGGCCGTGTCGACTAGATCCTGATGAGCTTGGTTCGCAGCTTCCTGCTTCTCAGCGAGCCTGTTCTGGTACTCAGCTTTCTTCTCGATGTTGGTTTGGCGTATGTCCGCGATGTCGTTGGAATGCTTTTCGAGCGCGGTTTGGGTTTTCTCCGCAGCCTTAGCGGTCTCCTCGACGTTCTTTGCACCGGTTTCGAGAGCGATCTTGCCGACCGAGCTCGGTGAAGTGTTGACGATTGCACGTTGGCCAGTAGCTACTTTGTCCGCCACCCAGTTCTTGATCTCGGCAGGTGACCGCGTAGCTGCATGCAGCACGTCACCCTGGCCCTGAAACTCAGCAATCGTCCCGACCGGATCATCCAGCAACTTCTGTTTGATGTCTTTGAGCTCGGCCGTCATTTTATCCTTGGCAGCTTTGATCGTGTCTGCTGAGTCGTAGCCTTCAGCCTTGAGCTTGGCGATTCCCTCGTCGCCGATAATGGCACCGGTTACGCCGCCTACGACATCAGGGAGCTGCTGGACTACGGCTTTAGCTGTGTCCCAGGGATGGAGCAAGGCGGATGCCGCGCCGCCGATACGCTTCCGAGCATAGTACTCAGCAACGTTCTCTCCCCCGCCCAGCTTCGGATCGCCGTAGAGGAGTTTGTCCATGTACGTAACTTGATCGTCAGGCGTATTGTGCTGGATCGCAGGCCGGGTCAGGTAGCCGATCACGCGATCGCGCCAGCCAGGTTCTTGAGCTGGGACTTCCTGCTTGACGTGGCCGGCAATAGCGTCGTAATCGATGCCTGAGGTTGCAGCAGGGGACGTTGAAGGCGTAGTAGGCTGACTGGATGCCGGAGCGATCGGGGACGCAGCAGCAGCCGCCTGGGGGTTCGCAGCAGCAGCTTGCAAGTCAGTACCGGATGCATTGATGAACTGGTTGACGGAAGGCGCGGTTGACTTGGCAGCAGGCTTCGTAACCTTCACGGCCGGGTGCCCGGCAGGCAGCTTAGCCGGCGGAGGCACCGCAGCCTTCACGCCCTGAGCAATAGCGTCGTAGTCGATCGTGCCTGCGCTCTGGCCTTCCATTTACTTGTGCCCCGCTGCAGCTTCGGCTGCTTTGACTCGTTTGCTGAACTCGTCAGCTTGGGCTTGTGTGTCAAACGTATGCGGCTTGCCTCCAGCCATGACCGTAACCGGCTTCGGAGCTTCCTGGCCTGGGATCTCCGTCGATCCGATTAGCGGCGCAGGTCCACCTCCAGAAACCATACGCTGGTTGCGTGCTTGATAGCTTGCAGCCTGACCATTCAAGATATTCTGCGCATCCAACAGCTTCCTATACATCAATCCTGGCGAGTCCTTGCTCGGATCCGGCAGATGCTCCTGGACGCTCTTGATGAGGGCCATGTTGCGGCCGATTTTAGACCATGGCGCAGTGCCGGCAATCTTGATGAACGAGTTCCACTGATTGACCGCTGTAGCAAGTGCTCCTGGATCGATACCGAACTGGTACTGGCCATACTTGAACCGCTGGTTGAGCGAATCCATTAGACCACCCTCATCCTTGAACGGTGCAAGCATCTTGATAGCTTGCTGGAGAGGCGGACCAACGTCTTCCATAGCGTCCGCAGAGAGCCGTTCTTGGTTGGGCACACGCCCACCGACAGTCTGGCCAGGCTGAGCGATTCCACCAGTGTAAGGATTACCGCCCGCTGCTGGAGCTGAAGCTGGAGGCTGCTCACCACTTGGCTGAGGCTGAGGTGGAGGACTACTTCTAGTCGTAACTGGATGACCTTTAGCACTCAGCGAGGTAACCGAAACCTGAGTCGGCGTGCCTTGAGGTGTGTAGTTTGATGCAGGCGTGGATGCTCCAGCTCCTGTTGCCGGCGCACTCGGAGGCAGCCCGCCCGTCGTCGGCGGATTTGCAGGCAGAGCTGGAGCTGTCGTGTTCATCTGCCCTGGAGCATTCCCTTGACGCTGCTCTGGCAAGCCACTCGTCGGAGCGCCTGGGAAACTCTTTTGGCTAGTCGTCTGGACCTGTACCATCTTGACGCCGCCGTCGGGCTGTGGCACAGCGATCATATGCGTGCCGGTAGTGCTAGAAGCCTGAGCCTCGTTCCATAGTTTACGAGCTTCTAGATATTGCTTGGCGGTGGGCTGCGGCCCGTAGCCTGCAATAGCAAAGTCACCGAAGCTGCCAACCTTGGGAGGAGCTACGTTCGGCAGTTTGCTTCCCAAAGCACGGTACTTCTCGGACTTCTGGTCAGCAGTCAGCGTTGGGTCCGCCATGATCTGTCGAGCTAGAGCATCCTTAGCCTGAGCAAGACCTGAGCCTGGCTTACTCAGCATCGTGTTGAGCTGGTCTAGACGGTTCTGCTGTTCGTCGGTCGGATTCGGGACTCCACGAAGGTTCACCAGCTCGTTTTCGAGATGCTGCGTGCCTTGAGCGGTTTGTGCCGTTTCAAGACCGGTTTGTGCTTGCGTGCCTGCCGTCTGCGCCGCGGTCTGCACGCGCTGCTGATAAGCCGGAGTGAGGTACGGTGCGATCTGGTGGTACACCGGTGGACCGGTCTGCTGCAGGCCTTCATAGACTGCCGAGGAAACCTTAGCCGGATCTTGACTCTGGAACGCGCCTTGCAGCTTCTGCATGATTGATTGCTGACCGTTCTTGCCCTTGCCAGGCTTCTCGACATGCTGGCCATAGAAATCCATCATGGCCTTCCAGGACGTGTCTACACCTTCCTTAGCCTTGATGTAGGCGGGGTCGTCTTGCGGGATTCCTTTTTGCGCGAGATCACTGAGCTGCCCTGCAGCATTGTTATACAAATTCTGCAATCCGGTAGACTGCTGATGGACTTGTGCTGCCTGTTTGAGGTCATGCACAGCCTTACCTTGCATGTAGCCATGCAGAAGTTGATTGCCGAGGAAAGCTGCCGCGCCGAGCTTGCCCGAGCTGCCGAGCTGCTGCGGCGTCATCTGCGGCTCTGGCGGCAGTGGGTTCTCTATAGGCTGCTGCGTCTGTGGCAGCTGAGCCTGTTGATAAGGCTGTGCTGCATTCGGATCATAGCTGGGAGCATAAGCTGTGCCGAGTGGCGTCGGAGCTCCGCCCGGAGCAGCTCCACCAGATGCGGCGGTGCCCTCCTCTGCGGCAGCCGCGCCGGCAGCACCGCTAGCCAGATCCGCAGGAGAAATGTACGGAGGCGGTCCTGTCGTCGAATCGTAACCAGAAGTTGCTGCCATACTGAGCCGCCTATACCTTTCCTAGAAAGCTGTTGCGAGTCCGCTGCTGAGTGAACCTGCCAGGCCGCCAAGTAAGCCCAGCTGCGATCCCTTGCCTGAGGTAGCGTTCTGGTAGACCGAGTTGTAGCCTTGGTTGGCTGAACTCAGACCAGAGATTGCGGTGCCTGCAGAGGAAGTGGACTGGCCAACGCCTTGACCGGCGAGCTGAGCTAGAGCATTGAACGAGTTCAGGTAGCCCGAGCTGGCGGTCTGGCCAACCTGCGCGCCTTGGTTCACATCAGCCTGCTCCAGCGCCAGGTTCTTCTCGCCGCCTGCAGGAGCGTTGTTCATGATGTTCTGCTTGGCACCGGCAGTGGCGAGGTCGATCTGCTGCGTGGCCGGCGCAGTCGCTCTAGCTATAGCGTATGGGTCGCCTGTCGAGAGTGTCTGGTAGAAGTTTTCAGCCTGGCCGAACCCTGGGAAACTGGCATTGAACAGCTTCTGACTATTCGCTGATTGCTGTTGGGCGATCGCAGTCAGAGCGTCCGAATTACTGACGAGCGAATTCTGTGCGCTATCGGAGAGCTGCGAGCCGCCTTTTCCCACGTAAAGCCTCCTACCGCAGGCCTTGGAGCACTCCTCTAAGACGGTTCACGAAGACTTCTCGCGGTAGAGTGCTGATCGTGGCTGCAGTTAGGCTGCCGGTAGCATTGTCCAGCAGATAGTTCGGGATCGTGCCAATGTCCACGAAACCGAGCTTGCTGGCATACTTGGCCGTTAGCCTGTTGCCAGCGTAGCGCACACCGTGGACATTGGCCAAGCGAAATTCCTGAAAAAGGTAGGCTAGGCCTAAGAAGCCAAGGACGGACTGCTGTGGCGTACGCCAGGCTTCCTGAAAGAAGGTATAGCCGACGAACATGGAGTTGGAGGTTTTGTTGAACGAGTAGGTCGTGACTGCCGGAAAACAGAAGCCAAGCGTGTGGAAGTAGGGCTGGATGGCAGCTTCAAAGTCCTCGGGCAGGGGATCCTCTGGGTCGATGGGAGCTGGGTTCGCACGCCATTCGCCCAGGCTCAGCAGGCCTTGGTTGTGCAGATAGGCGCAGACTGTGTCACAGGTCAAGTCAGCCATACCGCAGAAGAGGTTTGGCAGGGAGCCCAGACGGCTGCGGCCAGAGTCTTTGGCCTTCTGCCAGAGATGTGGTAGGTAAGGTTGTGGAGTGAAGAATTCAGGCCGGGTGCGGTCGTAGGGCAGCACAGCACAGCCCTGAAATTGGTAGCAGTTGGCCGCGATCCACGACAGCGGGTCCTCGATAGCCTCGTCGGTGATGACGTCTGGGATGTGGACGTAAGGCAGTTCTGCCTTGTCGAGGTCGGCGAGGCTGATGTTAGGCATTTTCAGAGCTTCAGTCAGGAACTCTGGTAGAGGAGGAACTGCAGCAGCTACGTCATAAGAAGCTTCGTAGGCGGCCTCAGATGCAGTCGGCTGCGGCACGATTGGAGCTTCCTGAGCAGCAGCAGTGTCCATCAACGCCTGCGCCCAGCCTGGGATTTTGAGCTCTTCTACCTCTACCTCATCTACGTTGTCAACATCAGCCATGGCTAGCCTCAGACAATCCGCTGCGGTCCAGCTCCAGGAACGAGCAAGCCTGATTGTGATCGCTTATGCTGCTCCAACTGTTGCACGACATTGTCTAGGTTAGCTGCAGACTGCCAGATGACTCCAGCGATAGGATTGGCAGGGGTTAGAATGCCTGACTCAATGCCGATACTCAGCAAGCTAGACAATCCCTTAGCTATCTTGGCTAGAGCTTCTACACCCTGTTCTACGGTGAAACCTGGATAAAGCTTTATATCAATCAGCACAGAAGGCGTAGCTTCGCTCGGAAATTCCGTTACATTGTCAGCCATCTAGATCTCCCTTGAGGTGGTGCCAGTCAGCAGGCCTAAGTTCACTGAGGCGATATTACACGATTGCATGTATCGCTGCAATAGGAAGTTCTAGTGGCTGCTCAGCCTTGGTGTGGTGGCTATGGCTATGGCTGCTCTCCCAATCATCCTTCATCAACCGGATCACGGCATGGTTCTCGACGTAGTGCGTGTCCCAGAACTCCTCGGCATGTTTATGGCAGTAGTAGCCGTGATCGATCTTCCAGCGGACTGTGTTCGGGCAGTGCAGCCTGGTCGGCAGAATATGTGCGCAGAGTGGTTTGGCTTTGGCATGGCGACCGGCGGGCAGAACAGCAGAAGGCATGACGGCAATTGAAGCTGTAGCGCTCATGAGTTCAAGTCCGTTCTGGCGTAGCCTTTAGCACCCTCGTCTATCGCCTTGGATTCGATCTGCGGTGCGGCCCAAAACTGAAAATTAGTAGTCTGATCCGTTGAGATAGCGATCATGCGCCAGAGGCGCGGCTTCCAGGCGCGGAAAAGTTTGCGGATCACGAGACGGTTGTTCTGGCTCGGGCTGGCCGGCAGCGTAAACGTGTAGTACGGAACCGGATTGCCGTCAGCGAACAACCTGATTGTGATCTCGGCTGCCGAAGTGTAGTCGAAGTAACCCTGCTTGATGATTTTGGATTCGTCCGAGCCCAGCTTGATCCAGTAGGTGTCAAAGTTGACATTAGGGTCGGCCAGCATCGCAGCATAGACGTTTTCCTGGTACAGAATCGGTGCTGTCGTGACCGAGATCGTGTGTCGGATCGACGCTGAGTAAGCCTCGAAGCCGTCGCCTCCGCCTTGGTTCGGGAAGAACCCGGCTGGTTCGGAGACTATGAGCTGAACCTTGTCGCGTAGATTGCCAGTATTGATCGCAGCTAGAGGAATCGTCACCGGCGGTTCCGTATTGAAAATCATCTGGGTCAGCATGGTCTGCGAGAACGTATTGCAGTCGGTTTCGAGCATGTTCCATTGCTTTGGGTAGTGAGGCTTGCCGAGGTCGTAGAACGGTGACTGGATAATCATCTGGACAGGCAGCTTGGCCAGGGTCCCGCCGGAGTAACCGCCATCGTCATAGTCCTGAGTCAGGACCTGGTCCTGGACGATATAGTTCTGGCCGACGTTCGGGCCGGAGGCTAGGACTTTGGCTGCGAGTAGTACGTTCGTGTCAGGCTCCCAGAGCATCGCTGTAGCCGGCACATCGTCGTATCGGAATCGCTGGTAGACAGTGTCAAAAGCTATCCGGTACCGGTTGCCGTTCAGCGCCCAGTAAGCCTGATAGACGACATTGTTGTAGTACGCCATGACTACGGTCGAGACGCGTGCCGGGTCCAACACCGGCACTGGAGTCAGTGACTGCTGCTGACGGTAAAGGAATTCGATCGGCAGAGTCATGTAGTTGCCGTCCGCGCCGACGAACTGGCGGAGACCGTCTGTTGCGAGATACCAGACAGCGGATTCGGTCTGGCACCAACCGGTTGAGGAGACTGCGCCGTGAATTGAGCCTGTGGGTTGTGCTACAGGCTGTGCGCCACCGTTGATGATCCACCAGGTTTGCGTGGTGGCGACGAATAACGTGCCGCGCCAGTTGACAATGATCTTGATCGGGTACTGTGGCGAACCAACAGGGATGTACTGCTGCGGGCCAAAAGACTCGGGCCGGCCGCGTTTCGAGTAGTACAGGTAATGTGGGTTGTTGGTGTCGCCGCCAAGCCAGACTTGGTCATAAGCCAAGGCGCACAGGTTGCAAGGCATACGCGGAATCGAGTAAACCGCAACCGGCTCGCCGGCGTTGTGTTGCAGCCGGACAATAGCTGAGAATGTGCCCACACCGCCAGCGATCACGCGAGTCTGTTCGAGGTTGTAGCTGTAGCCTATGTCAACGATCTGGTTCGGCACGAAGTTAGCGCCGGCCTGTGAGACGGTTATGGTTTGCGGTGCAAAACCTGAGAACACAGAGAAGCCAGGGCCGACTGTAGCTGCCGAGAGCGACGTGATGATTGGAGCCTGCAGGGACGAGGTCACAGGTGGATCGTTGTCAAGGATTAGGGGAGCTGCCTGAGCCAGGACAGCATCCGGCACAACATCCTTGATCTGGAACTGCCCGCCGCCTACAATGTTGGGTATTTGTAGCAACTGAAACCAATTGGACGAGCGTACGCCGCCGCGTCGATAGAACCTGAGGTAGGTCACCTGTGGATCGTTGCTGTAGAGACCGGTTAGCTGGTTGGCCTGGCTGAGCACAATCGGCGCTACGAGCGAATTCACCCAGCCGTATTGTGAGCCACCGAAGTTCTGTATTGGTGTGCCATTGGACTCGGTGCCGGTAGCGTCATTGTAGTAGGTCTGGCGGTAGTCGAAACCAACGCCGCCGAAGCTGGTCGGACCATAGCCCCACTGCAGGTAGAGTCCGTTACAAGCAACCGTAGACGCGCCAATCGTGTTCGTGTCGATGATTAGTTCCCAGCCAGAGACGCGCGCCCAGTCAACGCCCGATTCGCCAGCTGTACCTACAGGCACAAAGTCGCCGCGGCGCAGGCGCACTGCGATCCAGGAGGTCGAGCCAGTGCCAAGATTCCCGGGCTGGAGCTGCGCTGTGGTCGAGTTCGGCGGCTGTGACGTGGTCAAGCCTAAGGTGTTAGCCAGAATCTGTTGTTCCTGAGTCGTGTAGGCTGTTTCGAGGTTCTGCACGCCAGTCTGAAAATAAGCCGGAGCAATATCCTTGTAATAGTAACTGGTGGTGTACTGGCTACCAGCGATATCGAACTGTAGGCGAATATTGTCAACCGCCGCAGCATTCGAGACGGCTAGCGTCAGCACGATCAGATCGTCATCTGTGACTTGGTTGTTCTGGCTGAGGTCGAAGTTCGCTGTGACTTTGACGGTAGCTTCCGTGTTCTGGCCTACAGATCCTTGCCAGGCATTGATAGGATAATTTGAAGCCACAGTCGGAGCCTGACCGTAGAAGCCCCAGACTGAAGCTTGTGGGTTGTACGGCACGGAGTAGATGTTGTTGATGATGGCCTGAGCTGGCTGTGTGCCCGTGGGCGTCATGTAACAGATGCCACCGGTAGCGTTCAGGAAGACTGCGCTAGGGAAAGGCACAGTCAAGGTGTTGGTACCTGTAGAAGTACCTAAGTAGTAACCGCCGATCAGCGAATTCGTAGTGCCCTGGATCGAGCAGTTGGTGGTGCCACCAATCGGGACACCATGTGGGCCGTTCATTGTGATCTGCAGTAATTGGTATAGCCCGCCCGAGAGGCCAATTGAGATCACACTGAAGATCGTCTGCTGAGTGACCACAGTCCCGCTGCCAGTGTTCGATAGCATGCCATTTGCGATTTGCGCCAGCGAGCCGACGTTCGCGTTGAACATCTGAGGAAAGTCTGTGACCTGGACGCCGAACTGAAAGTTAAGGGTGGCTACAGAAGTCTGATTCCAACCGCCCGAGAAGCCGGTTGTGGCATAGCTGTTACCGGCGGCAAAGCTGTCTACGAGTAGGAGGAGCGGCGCATAAGGGTAGGTGTTGAGCGTGTTCGGCGACGGGTCGATTCCGGTGAGAGTAGGTGTGCCCGCGCCCGTGTCCTTGATGGATATATTGGCGTCATAGATGAAATTGAACGGTAGCGCTGTCTCGAAGCAGTTGGTGACAACAGATTGCCAGGGCTGACCAGAGAGCCCGGTGCGAATCTGACTGAACTGGCCTTGACCACCGCCAGCTAGACGGTAGAGGATTCCGCCGGTATCGCCGGCATAGCGCCATGACTGGCCTTTGTAGGACAGGCGGGACATGGAGTTGATGGCGTTTAGGAAGGGATAGTTCGAGGTGCCGAAGCCTAGCGGGTCCCGGTTGATGATCACGGTGCCATAGCGGCTGGACATTATGTTCTCAGCACGTTCCAGGCAGTTCAGAAGGTCGAGGTATGTATTCGGAGGCGGCTGATCGGCGATAGCGCGGGCAGTTAGGCCATGCGACTGATATAGAAACGAAACCGGCGCGTAACTTGTGTCTTGTGCCATACCACATACAGCATATTGTGGTTAGCGCGCTAACTCAATAACCACTTGCGTTCCAACATGCATTGATGTAATGTGTAGTTGGGTTTATGTTTTGGTTCGATATCTACGCAGGTGGGTGATTTGCAGTCACTCACCTTATTTTTTGCCTGCGAACAGAACCCGGCCTTGCATCGCAGCCGCAGCTGAGCGGGTGTTGTCTATGTGCCGTTTTCGCTCAGCAATCTTGTCGTGATGTTTCTCCAGCCAGCATTCGATCGCGCAACACATCGAATCATGGCATGGTGTTACACCTTGTTCGTGAAATGCACACATCAATGCTTCGGGAGCGACCATCATAATCTCGTCTGGTCCTTGTGTGGTGTTGCCCTGCTCGTCGGTTTCCTCGAACCTGACCTTGCAGTGCACGTAACCGGTCATGCCGTCAACGGATTGTTCTAGTATTCTAAGTGGCATATGAGCTCCCTTTCTTCCTATAGTCTCGCTACGATCCGGTTGCCGTTGTTCTGTGCAATCGGGATCGTAGCGCCTGCAGCTGATTGGGTTGAGACTACACCGGATGAATCGACTACGACCACAGCGATCATAACCTGACCATCGATATTGGCTTCGAGACGGTGTTGCTGCGAGTCGGAGTCGAACGGGCCTGAGATGGCTAGGTTCTGGCTGGGGTATTTGAGGTAGACGTAGAAGACGCCGGAGGAGGTGACTGTGCCGCCTGAATTGCCTACCGGATCGGGAGCCTGGCCGAATTGGTTCCAGATCAATGTAGTTGACGTAGCTGAACTGAGGATGAATGTGCCAGAGTAGCTTGGGCCGGAGCCGGCACCGCCACCAACACCCGCAATCAACACAGATTGGCCTGCAGTTAGACCAACAAAAGTGCCCGTAGCTGTGACCACACCAGCAGCGTTTCTGTTGATCGAGACGATTGCTTGCGAGGTCGGAATCGGCACCGTCGCCGTAAACGTATTGAATGGAGCCTGTGAGCCGTCAACACGCAGGTGGTACCCAGCAGGGATCGTAAAGCTGACTACGCCACCACCCGCAGCTCCTGCCTGCACCGTTGTCGTGTTCGTCGTCGGCGCTGTGTTGCTTACTGCGGTTAGATAAGTCGAGTACTTCTCCTGCTGTTGCTTGCTGTTCAGCGCACGATAGGTCCGTAATGTGTGCGTGCCACCTGCCTCCAACTTCGGCTGCAGCACGCTCGCCGAGTAATTCGATTCAGCATGGCTCTGGCTGATAGCGTCCGTGGAGCTCTGGGGCTCGCCCACGTTACTGATTGTGCTGCCGCCTACGTCTACGCCGTTCGCAAGCTGTGCTGGGCCAGTCGTGCCTAGCACCGAGTTCAACTTCGTAAACACCTGACTGAAGATTGTATTGAACGTAGCCGGATCTTTCAGGTCGTCCGCAGTCAGCTGCGTGTACTGAATCGGCGTTGTGCCGGTGTTGGTGGCTACGGAGTTATTCGGATTGGATTGAAATGGTCCTGGCATAAATCACCTGGCGTCTAGCCTAGCCTAGCTATTCCCTTGCATGTTCAGTGGAGCTTCGACGAATCCGTGCAGGTATCGGTCGCATGCGATCACGCCCATGTCGAAGCGCATGCGACAGTAAGCAGCGTAGGAAGGTGACCGAGCCTCGCCGTCTTTGGTCAGTGCATACTCCATGGCCTTGTACTTGACGAAATGCAGCATCATGTCTGGCAGGAGGAAGCCATCCAGCAAGCCCAGGGTATCTGTGTCACGCACACTCGCCATGTACTCAGCGTAATAGTTGTTCATCGGCACTGGTGCGAGGCCCAGGCCATAGTTCCCAGCACGGTCTTCATACCAGAAGCCTGGATCCGCACCGCCATTGTTGAAGTACCATTGCGGATCGCGGTTGGCCACTTGCTCTTGCGTAGTCTCGTACAGCCGAGGGTAGAGTAGAACGTTTATCGTGCCTCCAGTCGATGAGGCGTTTGGTCCCGGCTGGCTCCAGATTACTTGGCCTCCGCCGGCAACTACGATCGGAAACAAGCTGGAGTTAGCTGTGCTGATTGAGTTGAAGCTGGGATCGGCTACGTCGGTTACGTAGATCAGTTCCTGTGATGTCAATGGGCATGGACCAGCCATCGTGGCCTGAATGAAGCCACCGAGCGTGCGCGTTATGGTAGCGATTGGGTAGGACACGCGGCCGACTTGCAGTGCGACTCGTTCCAACTCGATAAAGTTCTGCGGATAAGTCTGGAACTGCTGGCCGATATTGAACACGTGCTGGTCAGTCAGGATCTGATAGATGATCGGGCACTTGATCAGGAATTCGTTTTGAGCGCGGGCCACGTACCCTAGCATTTCGGTCTGGGTCCACAGTGGATCTGTGGGTGCCTGGGTCGGGAAGGTGGGCGCGAGGATTGTCTCGCCGATGCTATGTGCGTTCAGCAGCGGCTCGATCGAGACTTCCTTGGTGGTGTAGTTCACGAAGATCACGTTGCCGACTTCAGCGGTGGGCAGGTTCCAGCCGACTACGACTTGCGCGCCCACGTAAAATCCAGTCAGGTCGTTGACGCCGATCACGAAGCCGTTAGGGCCGCCGTAGCCGCCTGTGCCGAAGCCGCCGTCGCCAAAGCCACCCTGCCGAAAAGTCGTGATCGTAGCGTTCACGACTTGCTCGATTAAATGGTAGCTGATCTCCATAAGGAGGTCACATGGTGTGCGGATTCCATTGATACGAGCGGCCACAGCAAGCTCCTTAGGCGAGTTGTTCCAGCGTGAAGTATACGTTGTAGATCGGTGCAGGGCCGGTGTTGCCCTTACAGATTATTTGGATCTGCGTGTTGGCAAGAGCATGGATCGGAAACGTCAACGGGATGCGCGGGCTGATAAGCGTGTTGTGCGTACCGTCGGCCGACTGCCAGTTGACAGTGAACTGGCCGATTTGTTCGTTCGAGGAATCGGTGGTGAAGTTGCCACGGTAGATGCCGTCTGCAGGGACTGTATAAGCGTTGATGATCTGGTCGCCTTGTTGGTTGGGGACGAGGAGGTTGGCGACAACGGAATAGGTTGGGAGCAGGGAAATGGGTAGGACGAGCTCGACGGCGTAGTGGATCGTGGTGAGGTCGGTTGGGAGCGCGTTGAGCGTGGCCAGGCTAAGCGTTTGGCCGGCTGCGACGAAGACTGGGAGGGTTGCGAAGTTCCCCCAGGCAGTGTTGAAGGTGTCAGGTTCTGCGGCACGGTTCTGCAGGCCATCGTTCCAAGCTACCTGGACCTTGTTGAGGGTTGAAGCTGTGATGAGAGTCTCGTAGAAGGAGACGATGACAAGCGAGTCGATCAGGGGTGTGTAGATCGCGGTGGGCGCTAGGTTCCCGGAGAACTGGTTGAAGGAGCCTGATGCGACGACGGTGGAGGGTTGGGGCATGGGTTGGGCCTCGGCTAGTTCTAGTTAGTTACTGTACAAGTCAATTGCATAGTAAATAGACGCAGCTGGATCTAGAATCTGCGCCCCTTCAGTAGATAGCGATAGTGCGGTGCCGCCCTTGATTCGGAATGGCAGCGAGATTGATTGTGCGTTTGGGGCCACGGACAGGTTCGTGATCAGGACCGAGTTGCCACCGTTCTCGTCCTGCCAGGAGAACCGTGCATGCCGGTTCAGCTTGGCTGAAGAAGTCATGTAGAACTGCACTGCGACGAAGGAGTCGGTGACCGGCATAAAGAGGGTCGAGACTTGCAGATCGCCGGTGAAGTTGATGAAGGAGCTTTGGAGAATGGTTGAGGGGGATGCCATGAGGGAAAGCTCCTTTAGTTGTGGTTGGCGATACAAGTGATCGAAGCGAAGCTTATGGAATGATCGCCTTGGGTGGCTTCCTGTACAGTTACTCCACTAGGACTCTGAGAAGTAATTCCAGTAAGAACAGCACGACCTGATGTTGGATTGCCTGGGTCACTGGGGCCATTACCGGTGCAAACAGCCACATAATTGGAGTCTCCAAACGGGCCTCCCGTCCAAGTCACAGTAACAGAGCAAACTGAATATGAAGATGGCGTGGTTGTACACCCAATTGCCGAACCATTCTTGATTCCCGATGAGGCACTAACCGCTGTCAAGATCCGACCATCAGCGCCTACTGTAATGTTTGGAGTGGTATAAGCCCCAGGCGCAACTCCCGTCGCCGACAATCCAATATCCGTGCTCTGGTTCCCAGGGTTATTATTTACAGTAAAGCTGCCATTGAAGTTCAACCGATTCTGCTGCGGCAGCGAACTGTTAGCGAACTGCACAGTCTGATAGAACGGAGTCGGGATCAAGCTAGGCGGCAGCGTAGCCGAGTCAGCATACGTAGTACCATTCCCAAGCAGCAGATGGTTCAGCGGTGCCGTACCGTGTAGCTGCAGCCCACCCGGGTTGATAATGCCGTTGCCGTTGCCGACTATGTTTGAGTCGACTGTGATCACGCCGGCAGCGGTTCGAGTCAGGCCAGTGTCAGACACGTTCGCGCTGACGCCAAACTTGAGCGTCGTGGGCGAGCCGTAGACCATCGGAAACTGCAAGTTGATGTTGGTACCTAAAGGCTGCGCAACCTGTTGGCTGACTGTAGGCACGGACTGAATCGACCTGGCTATCGCAGCATCCGTGATCAACGCGTTGTTGTTGATCGGTATATCCCAGTTCAGGTAGCCATGAGGCAGCATCCATTCCTGGTAGTTTGTCGTGCAGGTTACTCCCCCACCCGGTACGCATGTCGACTGAGCATGTGCCGAGCCTACTACGAACGCGATCAGCAAGAACAACTCCAGCACCAGCAAGGCAGGCAGCCAAGCCATCAGCCTAGTCCTGACAACAATCTTGGTCATCGGTCACCACCTCCGCGCAGTTGCAGTCATAGTCTGTAGTGTCCCTCAAGTGAGCTTCAGAAGGATAGAGTTTTGGTTGAGTTTCTGCGGTCAGTCCTCGGGCGCGTCTGCGCTTGATCCACTGCTTGAGGTAGAAGTCGGTGGTTTTGGGCTGGTTCAGGAATTCGACTAGGACGTCGCCGCGGAGTTGGATGTTGTTGTGGCGCACGGTCAGGCAGTGGTGCTCGGCAGTGCGGTCGATCATGGCGCGGAGGGATGCTGGACGGACTTGCGGCAGGCCAAGGTTATTGGCAACGAGTTCGACTGCAGCGACGAGTGGAATATGCGGAAAGTCATCCAGGGGGTCAAGACGGAGCTGCTGTTCCAGGTATTCGAGGATGGCCAGGGTCGAATCGCGAGGGTAGCTACGAGTTGCCAGCAGCTTTAGCGTGCCACTACTCAGCTGACGTGTCACTGTCGTCACCTGAATCCATAGAGAACGATGAAGGTTGGACTGACTGAGGCTGAGATTGCGCTTCGGGAAGTCGATGTATGCCTGATGGGTCGACTAGGATAGCTGACGAGTGAGCGGGGATCTGGCCGGTTCGAGCTGCCATAATTGCCTGGCTTGCCTCTGAAGGCTTCCGGCCGCGCCGGGTTTTCTGGGTTTTACGGCTGCGGCTTCTGGTTTTGGCTGGCGGAATGATCTGCGGAGCCACTAGTTTAGCCTCAGCTACGTGCTTCACAGCCCGGATCCCAGACTCCTGCTCGGCTATAGCAGGTTTGTCTGCTGGCTTCGCGCCCAGCCATCCCTTCGCCATGCAGAACCCACACCGCTCCGGCCGAGGCTCCTGGCCGTTGCGCGCATTCTTGAAGATGACGCCCGCGCCGTTGCATTCATGGCATTTCTTCAGCCACTTGGTGCCGAAGCACATCGGGCAGGCGCGGCCGGGAAGCACGCCCAGGCACAAGCAGCGTTTGTAATTGACTGGAGGTGTGATATTGAGCTCTTCAGGCTGGGCGGAGCGCGGCGTAGTGAAAGCAGATAGGAGAGAACTCATAGCAAGGCACCTCGACTACAGGGTATCGTGTAAATGTCGTGTAGTCTAGTGCCTTGCTGTGGGTCAGGTACAACAGGTGGTACGGTTAGGGCTTCGGCATGTTAGGCAGAGCCGCGTAAGCGTCTTTGCTGAACGGCATGTTGGCGTTCGCAGCGAGACGGTCTTCGACTGAGAACGATACGCTAACGTTATGCTTGAGAGCGCCGCCGCGCACAGCTCCAACGTAAGCTGATGCCGAATTCATGGTGTTCATCAGAGATTTTCGATCTGTGCTGTAGGTCAGCGAGGAGTCCCTGCTGATATTCATCTTCGCTGCAGTCTTGATCGCGTCCTGGTTAGCTCCAAGGAAGATAAACTGCCAGTTGTAGGCTTCGCGTTGAGTCTTGACCAGGGCTGCAATCATGTCAGCGGTGTATTCCTTGCTGGCGTTCTCTTGGCCGTCGGTAAGGGTCAGCACGATCACATTCTCGGGGCGATCAGCGTCGGATTGTGCAGCTAGTTCCTCGCCGAGCTTGACGATTGTGGTGCCTTGGGCGTCGAGTAAGGCGGTCGAGCCGCGCGGTACAAACGTTTCCTGAGTCAAGTCAGTCACGTCTTGTAACATCTTCGTCCAGACTTGGTCGATCACGTCGTCGAACTGAATCAGCGATACTTTGACGTCGCCTGGCAGCTCTTTCTGCTTCCTGATGAACTCGTTGAAGCCTGCGACGGTGGCCTCGCGGCAGGTAGCCATAGAACCGGACCGGTCAAGCACAATAGCGATGCGCGTGTAGTTAGTCTTCATCTGAACCTTCTCCCTTGTTGGTTGTGAGTGCGTTCGCCGCGGCTTCGAGATCCACTTGGAATCCGGTCACAGAAGACGCCTTGAAAGAGCGTGCGAGTTTTGGGCCTGGGGTGCGATGACCGTTGTAGACATCGCTGAGATAGCTTGGAGTTATGCCTAGATGTGCAGCATACTGAGCGTTCGTCAGCTTGCCTTGGCTATCTTTGACCATGGTTAGGAATTGTTCGAGTGAAAGATAGGTAGTAGGCATATCTGTAAGATACGCTAATCCGCTAATCAGTCAACAAGAAAACCTGGAGAAGGTGAGAGATCGGCCTAGCCATACCGATTCACAGTTTTTTAGTCTGAGTATCCCCTCGCGGTTCGTACTCTCACCCTCAATCCAGGGTTAGTGTAGCAGAGGTTAGCGCAGCGTCGTCAAGGACATTGTGGTCGGCACGCCTTGGTGCTGGCTGAACAGGCGGTCATCGCGACGGTCTTCGATTCCAGTAGCGCGTTTGGCGATCTCTAGGTACTGTCCACGGAGCACATTGCCTTCCTGCGCGTCCATGCCGAGTTCTTTGAGGCGGCAGTAAGCCGTAGCGTAGAGTTCCAGAGCTATGTTCAGTTCCTCGTGGAACGGCGCTTGTGTGGTCGGGTCGAAAGGCCATAGCGAGGTTACCGGATGCAGGACGCCCGAGGCCAACACCTGAATCGGAGTATTCGGAGCCGGATGCACAAAGAACTGAGTCAAGCCGATCGGTCCCCAGCGCGCGGGTATGTCTGCCCGATCTGCGGTCCAGTCTGGCCCCCACGACGTCATCGTGTAGTCCATGGAATGCAGCGTGGTCTTGTGCAGCGTGTAGTTCGAGCCATGCATGTTGGTCAGGCAGAGTACGTTCGGCGGAAGCGCCTGGAAGCAGGTGTTGGCTGAGAGGGTTATAAGCTGGTTGAAGTACTGGACCGGTCGGCCGAGCAGCAGCATTAAATCATTGATCGCTTCCGCCAAAGCTGGGTTTACTTCGTACTGCTGCAGCCAGAATATGCCAGTAGGATCCTGCAGCCGCTGCAGAACCTGAGGAGCCAGCTGCGCTATGGTTTGAGTGACAATAGCCATTGCAGCGGGCTCCTAAGGTTAGATGAGGATGATGGAGGGTAGGTAGGTATCAGGAGCGGTACCCAGCAGCCAAAAGTGAGGCGTGTCGAATACGTTCCCAGATGCCGAGGAGCCGATGTCGAAAGTGCGGCCGGCTGAAGGGTCTACCTGGTCGATCAACGTAGTCGAGGTTACCGATACCGTTGGATCCTCACCGATGTACAACTCGCCAGTGTTCCCCGAACCAGCCTGGATCTTGATCCGAGCGCAAGGAATGCTAAGGACGATGAACTCGCCGATTTCGTGGCGGCGCGTCAAGCCTTGCAGGGTGACTACGGAACCTGCGATAGCGATCACCTGCGCTGAGTCCGGCGGCAAAGTCCCTGCAGGCGGAAACACCAGGAACGAATCCGAGATGCCTAGCATCACGCGGTCGCCTTTGCGGAAGTAGCTGACGTCGGTAACCGTAACCTGGACCGTGCTGCGGTTGCTGGCAGAATCCATGCGCCCAGTGTACTGGTCAGGCGTGGGCACAGCAATCGTAGTCGTGGTGGTGCCAAAAACCGGCTGCGCTGTCCCTGTTACTGTTTTGAACCCAAACCCACGTGCTGGCATTAGCGGTCCTCCTTTTTGAACTCAGACCGGAATGTCATGCCATTGTGACCGCTGCCGACGTTGTTGAGGACTTGCTCGCGCACACGCTCAGTCATGTTGCCCTGATCGTGAGCCTGATAGGGGACGGGATTGCCGGATGTCGTGATCGACATAGTCGGTCCCCACATAGGGCGTAGTTTACTGGGGTTCACGAACTCGTCTACCGAATGAGCATTCGTCGGGTACGGCACGCTCTCGATCGGCGAATCAGCCAGTTCATCCTCGAAGTCATGGCCATAGCGATGCGCGTGCGGGTACCCGGCATCTACGGCCTCACCCAGATAGCGAATTTGCTTGCGATTCTTCATCTCAGCCATGGCGCGGGAAAGCTCCTTGGGATGAGGTTAGGGCAGAGTGGAGGCCGGTGGCAAGGGTTTTCATGGTTTATTTGTTATTCGAGGGCGATGGAGGCGTTGGCCGTCATTATGCAGATTCTCAGGTAGCGTAATGCCGCGGTCTGGTCCGCCGAAGACTTAGTGTTCGCTGCAATCACAAGCGCCAGCTCCTTAGCCTTGTCACGAATCGCTTGGTAGCGTTGCGGCTGGTCATCTTTAGGCGCGTGATACGTGAACCAGTTCTCGATCTGAGACTCGATCGAGGGCGTGGCGGAGTACGTGAACGGTACCTGCAGCGGTGTATTGCTCATGGCTTCAGCAAGCACACCCAACTTAGCCAGTTCTTCCTTAGTGTTTTCGGTCATTTCAACCTGCCTTCCTTCATATCCTTGATCTGTTGCTTGGCGATCTCCGGGTACAGCCATTTCACATTGTCCTGGATGTTCCCCGAGACAGGCTGCGGTGGCTTGTCCCAGTTCTTCTGGTCCATGTTGGCTGCATGATGCTTGAAGTTGTAGCGTTTTTCAGCTTCGTGTAGCTGGCGACGTGAGGTCACGCGAACCTTGTTGCCGAGTTCGTCGGAAACGTGATCGAGTACTAAATCGTCGTACATTGTCGCGCCGTGGCCAGAGGTCAGCGAGTGGCGCGGATTGCTGCAGACATGGCAGGTAACGATCTTGCGCGCACCGCGGAACTTCATGGAGTAGTGCGTCGTTTCGTGGCTGCATTCGCTGCAGGTTTCTTTTGATCGTTCACGGGACATGCTATCTACCTACCCCAATCCATAAGGTGCCATCATTGGCGATGCTAAAGTCGAGTTGGCCTGTGGTGCCTGGTGCGGTTTGTAGCGGAGTACGCGGCCGAGTTTACGGCCGGTTGGATCGCAGAACCATATCCCACGCGCGTCGTGTTGCACGTAGCCGACCTTGCGCGCGACTTGCTCACCATAGATCGGCTGGCGGGTGAAGTTCTGCGGTTTGAAGCCGATGGTCATTAGTCGGCAGCTTCGGCAGGGGCTACTCGGCCTGGATCTGCACCGTTCCAACCGGCCATCATGTGCTTTTTGTAATGAATAACGCCGTCCGCGACGAACTTCAACACAGTCTCGAAGTTTGTAGCCGGCGTGGCGCCGAAGTATGGCCCCATCCAAGTCTGTTTTTCACCTTGGGTCAAGTCGGCCCAGGCTGGAAATGTCAAATCCGTGGCAAGATGGTGAGGATCCATCAGGCGCAGCATGCGAGCAGCTTCGTAGCCGATGCCCACTGCGTACTCTAGCTCGTACATCGTTGTGATATCTTCCTCGGATACTTGCAAGGTGCCGTCTTTATTATCTACTACGCTCATACTGTTTTCCCCTTTCGCGTGCGAGGTCGTGTATTGATCATAAGCGAATCCAAGGTGAGCGATGCCGCAGCCAGGCTCTTTTCGATCTTTGGCACGCAGGTAAACCCAGGCTCCTCACCGAGTTCGGTCAGCACGCGCCAGAGAATGATGGCGGGGTCACGTAGCTGGCCGTTCCAGAACCGGATGACTTTGTAGCCTGCTAGGTTGAGTTGCTTGGTGCGGCGCGCGTCGTTCTGGCGGGCCTTGGCCGTGCCGTGCACTGAGCCGTCGAGTTCCACAATCAGCTTCTCTTCAGGGAACAGAAAGTCGGCGAAGAATTCCCGGACGGAGGCTTGGAAGCGGTACCTGCCGACTGTTTTCGGGTGCCCGTCCAGCAGCTGCTTCATCTGCAGTTCCGAAGGCGTAGCTCTGGCCTGCAGATAAGTCTCCTTCTGCCGAACCGTCATCAGCTCCCAAAGTTCGCGTTCATGTTTGGCATTCACACGGCGACGGAGAATAGTAGCTGCGGTGTAGGCGTGTGACATGGTTGCATGTTACATGGATTGGTGTTGTCGAGCAAGGAAGATCGTAGGAGCTGTAGCTTACCGCCCGTAGCCGCCGAAGTCAGCTGCAGCCATGCCGTGATTGATGGCGTAGTTGGCATCAGGGTTTCCGTAGAGATCCGGTGCCATGGACATCTTTTCCCACTCATATATCAAATTCTGGCGGTACAGGTTCTCATCAGCCATCGCCATCATGATCAGCTCGGACTCGGCCTCGCCACGTAGACGGTTCGACTCGGCCGAATCGTAGTACTTGTTGAGCTTCGGTCCGCGGTAGACGAGAGCCGCTGCGATCAGATACTTGGCGATGATGTCAGACCTGATGTACGCCGGGAAGTTACTATTGTCGCCAGTGATGTTGGGCGGCTGAATGACGGCTATGAAAGGCAGCGCCTGGACGATCGAGGGCGTCGGCCAGAGCTCGACCATATACTCGCCGTTGACGCCCAGAGGCATCTGAGCAAGCGCGCGCGGCGAGAACGTATTGATCCGCCAGGGATCCAGCGCGTCCAGTGACTGCTGGTTGTAGCCCAGCTGTAGCCGCCACGCCATGATCAGGTTTTTGGCAGTGTGCACGTACTTGATATTCGGCCCGAGGTTGAAGTAGTACTGGGCGATGAAGTAGCCGATGCCGGTTGGGTAGCTGACTCCGGCCCAGGGCAGCTCCAGCGTCAGCGTCTGCGTGAACTGGTTCATGGCAATAATAGTCATCGGAGGCGTGTTGTAGCCTACACGGAACTGACGGCCGATGACGATAGGTGACCAAGAGGTGCCGATGCCTTGTACTGTAGGTGAGCCAGCGGTGAGAATAGCGGAGCCACCGATGATGTAGCCTTGGGTCGCTATCTGGCCGCGGACCATCAGCGGAAACCAAGCGCGCCGGTCATAGATCTTGCGTACGATGCCGTTCAGCTCGACATAGGCCGTGTTGGGGTCAAAGTCAGGGTTCCAGGACATAGCCTGGCCAACGACCTGGCCTGCGTTCTGCTGGTTGACGTAGGGTTGTGCGCTGGAGGGAAGAACTTGGTTGGATATGATAACTGGTGGCGCGATCGGCGTAAGCTACCCAACCTTCCTTCGATACCGGGCCCTAGCCCTCGCGTCCCGGCATGTTATACACATACGGCCACGCTTAGCTCCAACTGTACTCGATCTCAGGGCTCTAAGGTAAGTGTTTTCCTGAGTAAATTCGTGACCATTTACGCAATGAGTTCGGCGAGCGTTGATTGCCGCAGGGCATATAGGACTTCGAAGCATGTTTACACGGTGAGTCACCGCCTCCATATGATAAGGGTTGACGCAAGCTCGAACACGGCAGAGATGATCAAGCTCTAGACCTTCTGGAACCTTTCCTCGCATTAGTTCATAGAGGACTACGTGCCCGCCTAGATCCTGCCGGATAGCGCGATCTCTGATTTTGACTTTGGCATAGCCCGCCTTGTGCAAGCCTTTTTGCCAGATCCAGCATCCGGTCTCAGGGTCTACTTTGATACTCGACATCATTCGAGTGAGCAGATCCTGCTTAGGATATTCTCGGTTCTCATGTTGGTTGATGGCGGTGCAGGCACGGCTGCAAAAGAGCCGATTCTTATAAGGCTTGACGAAGAATCCCTTCCCGCAGATCTTGCAGGTGACTTCAATGTCTGGATAGAGTAGAGGACGGCCAGGCTTGCGCTTCTCAATATTGGATTGTGACATAGTAATCCAATACTACACTGATAAACTAAACCCAATCAGCCATCCGCATCTCGCGTGAACTTGATGGCACCACCGAAGGGAGTCGGGGGATGACTGATTGGGATTGCTGGTCAGGAGCCGAGGTGAACCTAACCAGGTTTCGTGAAGACAGCCGGCTGAGTTAGTAGCCGTATGCCATGATGCGGACAGTGCCAGGAGCAAGATTAGTTCCAGCAGCGGCTTCGACATTGATGCCCGTCATAGCCTTGAGCCTAGGCGGTGTCGTAGATGAATCAAACTCCCATCTGTAGCCTTGTGCTGGTGCTGTAGAACCAACTGACCAAGCGCCTCGGATACGTGCCAGGCCGAAGGCGATCGGCAGAATCGGATAGCCTCCAGTGACATAGTCCGAGGAAGCGAAATTAGCGATGTTTACTTGAACAATGCCAGACGGTCCAAGAACTTGTCTGGAATCTGCATCTTCAGTCCATGTGATAGCCATTGCAGTAGTCCTTTCCGAGAGCTAAGCTATAGCGGGGATTCGGGCTCTCAACCTTGGTCCCCGCTTTAGGAGTTAGCTACCCCAGAAGGTATCGCCGAAGTCACCGACAATGATGTCAGCAGTGAAGCCGCCTGTAACTGCTACGCCAACCGTCAGCTGACGTCCAAGAATCGGAGTAATGACAGCGGGGATAGCCGCTGCGGACTGAGCTGTGAATGGAGTGCCTGCAGGAAGCATCGTGATGATGTTGCCTACAAGTCCAGCTGCCGTGCCGATAAGAGCACCGGAGAGGAATCCGCCAACCTGAATCCAAACGCCGCTGCCATTCAAGCTGGGAGGAGCAAGTGGAGTATTGGTTGGGTTCGCAACAAGACCAGCAATGTCGGTCGTGTTGGGCAGAAGCCAGCCTGCAACGAAGACGTTGGCGATGGTTGCGGTAGTAGGCAAGGCAACGGTTCCACCCATGGCTTCAGCGAACACTGGAGTCACAGTCGTGAACGTTGAATCCTTCCAATAGACAGGCGCGGGAGCTACAACCGGTGCTGTGGTAAGCAGCGTTGGGTTGTAATAGACATACTTGAGTACAGCTGGCGACCCCAGACCAGGCTGCGTGCTTGGCAGAGCCTGATTGATCGGAGGCGCGTATAGCGTTCCGTAGGGGTTCTTGCCTGGCTGGGCATCCAGGATCGTGCGCGGGTTACCACTGGTCAAACGAACATAAGGAGTGTACATAGTGTTGCCTCCGTGTTGGGTGATGCTGCCAGACTTTCGGACGCTGGCGGACCGGTTGCGATACGGAGGCAGAAGCTAAGTCGGTATTGCTACTGACCTAGCTCCCACCCCTTACTCTTAGGTGTTCTGTACAGCCGACAGCACGAAGCTGACACGCGGTTGGCTATTGACAATGTCCCCGAGGAACATGGTCTGGCCAGCGCCGTCAACAGAGTCAGGCAGTTCCTTGAAGCCGGTGAAACCGAACTGGAAGAGAGGATCCTCGACCACGTAGGCTTTGAGGAACTCGTCGCGGACGCCAAATACATAGCCGGGGCTGATGTATTGATCGACCATGACGCGCTTGTTGCCGTAGAACTTCAGGGATGTCGGGCCGAAGGAGGTCGTCCCTGGATCGTCATCCATGATGCGCTGCGCCGGGAACATACGCATCCACAGCGTGTCCCAGATGTTCTGCGTGGTGAAGACCAAGTTCGGCTGGATGTTACCGAAGCTGCCGTTACCGATCGACTGCTGCAGGAGCTGAACCGAGATAGGAGCGTTCACGACCTGAGCATAGCCATTGATACCAGCGTTCGGGCCGGTGCCAATACCTGCACGAGCCAGGCCGCCGTATTGCGGATAGGTCGTGCCGTCATCGTTGGCAGCCAGGAGACCGTCGAGAGCATTGACGCCTGAGACAACACCCTGACCATCACGGAAGGTGTCCTGAGCGAGATACTGCATCATAGACTGATACAGGTTCGTCATCTGGACCTGAACGTAGGAGAGCGCTGCTGCCTCGCCTTGGTTCAGTGCGATCCGCTTACGGCTGAGAGTAACTGAGGTGTAGTACTCCTTCGGCTGGAAGACCATCGCGGTGTCGGTCTCAGCTGCCGAGATGTCGAACGTTCCACCGTCAACAGTAGGACCACCCTTGAGAGGTGCGTACTGCAGAGGTACCTGAATGTTCGTACCCGAGAACACTTCGAAGTTGCCTGGACGAAACAGGAACGGGAAAATGGTGGACACCTTGAAGTACACGTCCTGAATCGTCGGCAGGATGTGTTGATACGTGATCGAGGTGAGGTTGTCGTAGAGCTGCTGGTTTCCCTGAAAGGGCATATTCGGTCCTCCGAGTTTTGCCAGCGGCTTGAGGCGGCTGGTTCTAAATTTTGAAGCTACAACTTTGCTGCCTTACTGCTACTACGACTGCGTGGAGCTAACTACTTTCAGCCGACTCAAGCCTTAGCGATGCTACTGCTATTTAGGCTCTCATCAGTTTTCTGAAATCTGCGACCATGGCGTCCTTTTGGTCGCCGGTCATTGAACCTGGTTGGTCAGTAATGCCTGTTACCTTGGCATTGGCCTGAACCATGCGGGCCAAAGGCGTATCGAGAGTAGAGAGTGTGCCGGGGACGTTAGCCGTAGCCCGAGCTGCAACACCTTCTTCGATACCGTCCTTGACGCGCTTTGTGATGCGGTCTTCGCTGACGAAAGCATCGTGCGCCTTGGTCATCGAAGGAAACTTGCCTGCGTTCTCGGGAGCGTTCAGAAACTCCTCGAACTTGGTTGTGTCGAGCTCTGTACCGAACTCGCGGTCGTGGCTGCGATGAATGCGGATCAACTCGTCGCTGCCCTTGATGGTTTTGCCGAGCAGGCCTGCTTCGAACTCAGCAGCTTTGCTATTGAAGAACTTCTCAGCCGCTTTCTCCATGATGGCCTGAGCGTCAGCAGACTTGATGCGCTCATCGATTTTGGGAATGTACTCGTCGGACAGGCGCTTATCGATCTTGTTCATCAGGAGATCGAGCTGAAGCTGGATCTCGCCTGCAGAGAGACCACCGCCGGTGCCTGTGCCAGTACCGGTTGTACGCTCACCGAGCTTAGGCAGCTGGGACTCGTCGCCACGCACAAACGCATCATACAGCGTAGCCTGAGCTTCAGCCTGCTGCCGTGCATCCGGGTTGCGCTCTACGAGTTGCTCGAACACTGCTTTATCCTCAGGTGTCGTGAACCGGTTCATCAGATCTTGTAATGCTGCTGGTATAGCCATTGTGTTTCTCCCTTAGTGCCGGTGCGGGTTAGTGGTGCGTTAGACTGCCTCGTTTGAGTACCTATGCTGCTGCTGCTCCGCCGCCTGCGCCGCCCGATCCAGTACCCAGATCCGGTGGAGCGCCTACGGTTTGATCCGCGGTTGGTGTCGTGCCTGGAACCATGGAACTGTCGAAATCTACGCCCATAACCTGCTTGAAGCCTTCCTTGAGAGCGTCCGCTGCAGCTTGGGTGTACTTCGTAATGTCCTGACCTTTAGGCTTCATGCTGCCGATTGAACCCAGCAGAGCAATCAGCTTGGTTATGGTATCGACGTAGTTCTGCGTGTCCTTGTCGTTACCGCCGCTGGTTCCAGCCGTTGCAGCTTGATCCGCCGGCGAAGTGCCCGGTCCACTCGACTGCTGCGCCATCATCTGACCCTGTTGGGAGTAGATACTTGGCGGTGCGCCGTTCTGTGGTGTTGCCGTCGGTTGAGCCATCGGTCAGTAGCCTTTCGAGTAAGTCAGGTTGCAGTTGAAGTTTGCTGAGGCTGAGGCTGAAGTCTTGCTGTCAGCCCCTACCTGCAAACTTAGTGGCTCTTTGGCTGATTCTTCCGGTTGTCATCGATCGAATCCTGGAAGCAAATATCGCGCTTCGGAACGAGCGGTGTTGCCGTGGTCGTTGAGCCAGCCAGTTCGCCGAAGTTCACGAACGTGCCCTTGACCATGGACGGCTCAGGAACTTCCTCGCCATAGCTTGGCTTCAGCTCGGGATCGTCTGGGATCTCGTGGCCGGCATTGATGGAGTGGTGAGAGTGGCGTGCCATCGGGTAGTCTCCTTAGTTTGGTTTTGGGTCCCTGGTCGAGTTATCGATCAAGAACCCGATTGTTTGACGGTTGAGGCCAGATCCGAAGTTCGGATGCCTAAGGCTTAGCGCTTCTTGCGCTCCGAGGTCTTACGCTCGTGACGCTTCTCTTCGCGCTTTACCTTGTGCTTCTTCTCTTCGCGCTTGTGCTCCTCACGCTTCTCTTCTTTAGCTTCATGTTCCTTGCGCATCGGGTTTTTCTCCTAGAGGGTACGAACTAGCGATGGCCAAAACCACTGCTGTCATGGCTATAGCAACAGGCATGCTGGGGTTAGGGCAATGGTTTTTAGGGTTTTTCTGAGGGAGCTACATGAAGGCGTGTAATTTAGGCGGGGCGAGCTTGCGGCGAGCTTGCGAGCCAGGCGCAAAAAAGAGGGCCTACACTCAATAGGCCCATCGCAGAATAAACATTGGCTTCCCACAACACAGGTAGAGTAGCACACGAGCGAGTGCGTGCATGCAAGATATGTTATTTGCGATTTACTGAGCGGACTCCGGCTGTGCGTTGTTTTGGGATCGCAGGGCCGCCAGCTTTGCGTGGTTTCGTGCCGCGAGTAGGCAGCTTTTTTGAGGGCGCAGTCACGCGCGGTGCGGTGGTGGCGGAAGTCGAGGAGTTGCGCTTGGGAGTTACGCGCTCAGGCAGCTTTTTGATATTGGGCGTGGCGGCTGCCCACTCTTTGGGCATGGATTTAGGGATTTCTCCGCGAGCGGCAGCAGCAAACATCCAGCGTTGCTGACTTTTCGATTTTAGGGGCACGATACTACCTCCTTAGTGCGGTCCTTGTGGTCCTTGTTTCGCCTGCGCTGCGGCTGCGTTCGCCAGCATCGCCAGCTTGAGCTTGTCCAGAGCCTCTTCCTTGAGCTCTCGCTCGTTCTGATCCATGTCAACGTTCGCATCAAGCACCCGGAAGAGGTTCTTACGGCTGAGGTCCCCAGTGCGGCGGAGCACAGCAGCCATCTGAACCCTGGTTTCCTTGTCAAAGGTCAACGCAGAGCCTGGCCGGATCGAGAATTGGAATTTGCGTACTACTTCTTCAGGCCGAGTACCGGAGTGCGTGTTCAGCATGGACCCATACAACGGCTGGAAATCGCTCGGCATGATGCCATCCTCGCCGAGGATCGCTACGCGATGGCCGACAGTGTAGAACTGCAGCATGTTCGACATGACGAGCTGGCCGGCTTTGGTCATGAAACGCTCTAAGGCGCGGCCCATGACACGGACGAGGGCCGAGCGCGAGTTGTTGATGAGTTCCAGCGAGTCGTGACTGGGGATTTGGTCCTTGGCTGCAGCATCGTTGATCGCGGAACTGCCAGTAGACTTGTCCATTTCGTCCTGAATCATCTGAGCGAAAGGCATGGCCAGGCTCGGAATCTCAGGCTGCGGCCGGAATGTAGGTGCACTGCCGGAATTCTGATTGAATTCGAGCTTGCCGCCTGAAATCGTGGTCGAGATATTGTCCAGATCGCCTCGGGAGACGGAGTTGCGAGGCGCAATGATCGTTGGAGTCAGGCCAGCCTTGATCGTTTCGAGCAGGCCGGACATAATCCGGTTAAGGACGTCCTGCGGGCCTATTTGGTTGCCCATAACGGACATGCCTTCAGCCGCCCACGGACCCTTGAGGGGCTTGAAGTCTACGTAGGGATGGTGCTGGTTGTAGAAATAAGGGTTGCAAGTGTCGTCCAGGACCTTTTTGCCTGCGGTGACGACTAGCCGGCCACGTGGGTAGAGCGGCTGGCCAGGTGCAACCTTGTAGCCCCAGTTGGCCTTGGCTGGACCCATCTGAATGGTCTCGCCAGTCTCGTTCAGGCTGGGGTCAAGCATCCAGAACTGACGCATCATCGCCATCGGATAGAGTTGCTCGGAGCCGTTCGCGCCACCGGACTTGACGCCCAGGACGCGGCGCATCTGCGGCGACAGCTTGGACCATTCGGCAGAGGAGAGGCTGGAGGGGCGCATCGGCTGAGCGAGCGCTGTGATACCAGGCGCTTCGGGCTCGACGTCGCGGGCTAGGTCGCCATAACGGCGGATCAGGGATGCGATCGAGACTAGGTCTTTCTCGATCACGCACTCGGATTTCTCTAGGCTGCCGTCGCCACCGAGGATAGACAGCTTCATCGGATTGATCGAGATGATCTCGGTGTCGCCGTAGCCGCCTTTGAGCTTGGGGTTCCACTGGACTTTGCCGAAGCCGCGCGCCAGGAGTCCCATGCCTACGATGTCTTGCAGGGCCTCGGGATAGCCAGGGTCGGTGGCCCAGAACTGCAGAAACTGTGTGAGCTTGGCCTGGATTGTAGAGAAGTCGTTGTGTCGGTCCCAGACCTTGATCTGAGGCTCAGGCTTACCTTCGGTCAGCAGGGAGACGAGCTCCCAGTACTGCCGGAACATGTGGTTCGTGACGGGGCGCGCGGAGCCATATGCGGTCGGGCGATTCGGCCACTGATTCCCGCACAAATATTGGATGATCTTGGGAAACAGCTTCAAGGCAGGCGACTGCGAAGTCTCTTCTTCGGCCTGGCGGACTGCTAGCTCTGTCCAGGCAATCACTTCGGCTTCGAGTTTGGCTGGCGGTATCGTGCTGAACTTTGGCATGCTGTCTCGTGTCTCGCAGATCCTGTTGAAGCTTCAGAGGTAGAGTCGCATGGCGGCGCGGTGCACGGCAAGGTTTTTAGCTGGAAGTTTTTGGCTGGCGGTTGAGTACTCCTACCTGCGGCTTAGATCTTGAGGCTTGGCTATGTGCGCGATTGGCGAGACAGCGCCTGCAGGGAGCGGCTTCGGCCGAGGCGGCGGTAGCTGGTTGGAGGTAGCCTGCTGCTGCTGGTGATAGTACTCGGGATCGTCAGGGTCGATGATCTGGGGGAACTGGGTCTGTGGGGGCAGAGCGAGTGAGTCGGGATCAATCGCAGGCTGTTGGCTGCCAGTACCTAACAAGGCACCTAGAGCACCAAGACCGTTGGTGGCCTGCTGTCCGCCGCCAAGTGCGCCGATAAGCTTCAAGACGGGTTCCAGAACCTTTTGCTGCATGCGTGCCTCGTCCAGGGACTTTTTGACCTCGATATAGGCTTTGGCCAGGCCTACGATGTCACGGCCCTTGGTAATCGTCATGTTCAGTTCTTTGCTGAGGTCGGCGAGCTCGCGTGCGTATTGGCCTTCAAGCAGGACTGTGTCGTCATCGACGAGTGCGTGGAACAAGGCGCAGAGAGTTGTTTGGAGGTTCACTGGGAACTTGGACTGGAGCGTGGCCAGGTCGCTCGGGTAGATCCACATCGGCTGTGCGATCGTGTTCGGGGGCTGCTTCTCGGCCATAACCATCTGCTGCATGCGTGGCTTGCGGGCCATGAGGGTTTGGTACTCCCACTGATGCTTGTTGACCTGGCAGAACATGCCTTTTTGCTCGTTGATGATCAGCGAATCAATACCTTGACGGTCGCATGCGGGACAATATATGCCTGTGTGCTTGGACATGTGGTTCCTCAGCTACACGTTATCATGTAAAGCCGGGTGAGGGAAGTAGGTTCAGCGTAGCAGGACCGTGCCGTGACCAAGGCCGCCTGTCAACAACTCGATCAGCGCTACGAGGAAGGTGATGGCTACGATCAGGCGCACGATCCAGACGAACTGAGGCGGGATCGGAATCAGGCTGACGATGTAACTGATGATGCCGAAGATAATGAACAGGATCAGGAGCGAGATCAGAAAGCTAAGCATGGCTAGAAACCTCATGTGGGTCGGATGCAGCGTGCGGAAGCTGGGTTGGTTATTGACATGTTACATGAATCGATGTAAAGTCGTGGCATGTTGAAGCCTTCTAAGTCCGATGAAGTCCGCCCAGAAGTGCAGCATATGATCGATCTGCATCGCAGAATGTCGTTGCTGGGCGCGGAGGTAGACCGCAGCAGGCATGACAATATGCAGCATCTAGAAGATATCAAGGAAGTTGTGTTGACGATCCAGGAGTGGCAGAGGAAGCAGACTTGGTGGGCGGTGGGCACAGTACTGGCGTTTGGCGTTGGTCTATCGCCAGCGTGGGCTAGAGAAGTAGAGATTGCTTTTGGTGGGACTGTACTGGGGACAGGACTTCTGATATGGATCCTTATCGCGGCGGTAGACTTCATCAAGGATGCCGTGCAGCACCGTAAGGAACATAGGGCGGCAGAGCCCGGAAAGGCAGGTCAGCCATAATGTTTTTTAAGGTTCCGATGATCGACGGTGGAAAGGTGGACGACGAGTGGGAGTTCGGCGAGACGAATGGGTCAGATGGTGATCTGGAGTATAGGAACTACTGGAGTTTCTTCGCAGGATGGTTTGGGGCTGGATCGATTTTACTCGCTCTTAGCACAGCGCTATGGTGCTTTGGGTTCCGGCCGGTGCCGAAGTGTGTGGTTGTGAGCGCCAGTACTGAGTACCGATACGAGTTCGCATGGGTTGCGCAGGATGGTAAGGAGTGTGGTAGGTTGTGGCGCAATACCGATGGTCCGCTGTGGCATGCGCAGCCGAGCGGGTTCTTCTGGCCGGACAAGGAATTTACTGAAGTAGGCAATGCTTTCCGGTATATGAACGAGCACTGTGCCCCGATGGGGCCGTATGCTGTGCAGATCCCGGAAGAGGGTAAGCCAGTGGTCGAATGGAATTTCCGCGGCGACAAGGTTCATCCGCGGGCGGATAAGTAGATGAAGCGCTGGCTGCGTTGGGCGAAGGCGTTGGTGGGTGATATCAAGTTCGCCTGGCACTATCGAGGCTATCAGATTTATGTGGAACATTTTCCAGTCAGTGCGTGGGTGTTGCGGACTTATATCAGACGTCATGGAGAGGTTGATTGGTATGCGATACGGAAAGAAAAGTAAGGCTGCGGAGGTTGCTGAGGCTCTGGAGTTGGAGAAGACTCGGCTTAGTGATAATGCCGCTGCGGCTGAACATGCGCGGCTGATAGAGAAGGATGTGCTGAACTTCGCCAAGGCCAAGTCTAGCGGCGTAGTTGAGTATTGGACTGAGGCTGAGAGAGTAGCGCTGGAGAATGCGTTGCGAGAGATGCACGGCCGCGAGCCAGTATTCGGGCATGCGACTGAAGTCGGGTCATATCCAGTTGAGTTCGGCGACCATTGCCCGGCGTGCGTGTTAGGTCAGAGCCTTGAGAAGGGCGAAGGCACGCATTTAGAGGGGACTATTGAGTATCCTGATGTGCCTGATGCTTTAGCGGATCTGAATCCGAGACCGTCATGGTGGACCGAGAATGTTGCTGCTCAAGCTGAAGTTGCGGCGGCTGCACAGAAAGCTCGTGCGCAGGCTGTTCGCCCGCTAACAGCCTCCGAGATGAATGTAGTCTACCAGATTCGTAATGCTGTTGAAGAGTACATGGAGAATCAGAAGGTGATTGAGATGTTGTCAGGGGTTGGATCCGGTCAGACTGGTGCAGTAGGCCGTGCAAAGCCAGTAGCCGATCTCGCCGATCATGGCAATCCTTGGAGAGAAGCTGATGAGCTGCGCGCTGAGGTGCAGAAGCTCAGACAGGAATTGATGAATGCAAAGTCTGTATCAGCAGCTCGGCAAGCTGATATCGACTACATGACAGTCGAGCTGACTAGACTGACGAATATGCTGAAAGCGCCGAAGGCATTGCTAAGGGAGAGTTGACATGATGTTGATAGTTGCAGGTTTAGTAGCTGGGATGTTGATGCAGGCCAAGGCAAGCTCAGATCAGATAACGCTTGCTGAAGCCAAGGCCGCGGGGAACGTGATCTATTACGTAAACTGTGCGACGAACGAGGTGCTGCCGAAGGGCAAGACGTCGGAGTGTTGGTTTGCCAATGACGGTACGGTAGCAGTGCCTGCGCCAGGCTATGTTGCTACACCATTCTTCGGGGGAGTTGATGATCGTCAGGTTGTTATAGGTACGGAGGATAAGCCCACGCCGATTATTATCGAAGGCGGCAGCTACGGCGGCATGCCGATCACGGTGCCGAAGGGCAGTTATGTTGTAGTGATCACGCCGCCGTCGTCTCAGTCTAAGATCACGATGGCTCCAGCTCCTGAGCCGAAGCTGCATGACTGGAACGGCCAGCAGTGGCAGGATCACGGCATGCCGAACTGTCTCAATCCAGATTTTAAGAATGGTGGCAATCAGCCTTGTGTCACGTATGGGCCTGGTCAGGAGCAAGGTGGTTTCATCGATCATGGCTATAGTACTTGCGTTTACCTGACCGGCAAGTCTGATCCTTGCATACCGATGGGCGTTGGTGGAGCGCCGCCGCCGCCGCAGATTCCAACAGCTACGATCACGGTCACTGCTGACAAGGCTAAGTCGCTGCTGACTGTGGCTGTGGCGTGCCCGGCGGGCTACATAGTCAAGATGCCGTTGCTCAAGGAAACGCCATCGGACAAGAACGTCGCTGAGAGTCTAGAAGCTATGTTCAGCTCGACATGCTCGAACTCAGGAGGTGTGCGCGCGGGCGAAGTGACACCGACGATCACGTATACGTTGGATCTCTGGAAGACCGCACTGGAGTGGTCGAATCAGCACTGGATCGATACGAATCTAGGCGGCAGCGGTAAGCCCAAGCAGAAGGAGAAGTGATCGCAATGTTGCAGCGAGTCGTATGGTTGTTGTTCGGCAAGCCAGGCCAGTTAGTAGGCAGTAGGTACGAAGCTCTGAAAGGGTTAGTAGGGGAGCGGTAACGCCAATGGCCATGATGGATCTGACTAAGATTCCGATAAAAGGTGTGACCTGGTTTGAGGCGCATTTCAGAGTGCCTACTCCTCGTCAGCATGTGGGAGGTGCTGTACGTCCAGGCGCTGATATCAACATCGCTGACGTAATCTTCGAGGATAATAGTTACGTTCAGTTCGAGTTAGTGCTGTATCAGAGCCTGCATCGCATGGCCAGGCTGCATATACATGCGCACTACAGCCCTGCAACGACACGCGATAAGAAAGATGTCTGGCTGCATGCCGGTTACTTGTGCAGCCGCTGCAGCCAGGTGTTCATGGTGTTCGAGGGCGAGAAGCTGGGCGATAGCTTGGGTCATAATTGTATTGACCGGCTACATGGTTTCGTGTAATTTCTAGCTATGTTGACTTATCTTAGTGACCCCGCTGAGTTGAAAGAAGCCAGGCTGTTGTCGACCTCGCTAGCCGCTATGTCTGTCGGCCAGGAGCTGCAGTTTCCAGTAGCTGTGGACGAGAAGACTGTGGAGTATGTGCATATGCTGCTGCGGGATTGGGGTGGCGCTAAGGTATGGCGTTTCGAGCGCGAAGTGGTAGTCAAGCGCTGGTGGTTCTTCAAGTGGGATTCGCTCACGGAGAACATAGTTGCAATTCAACGAGTAAGGTAGGAAGGTCAGTCATGGTTCCAGTGTCGCCAGTGATGCCAGGCAGTCAACCGATCGAGATTCAGCTTGGCGAAAGTCAGGCTAGATATGTGACTGTGCCGACTGTGGTCATGGAGACTGAGACCGGAACGTATATGAGTAGGTGGCGGCTATGCGACGAGGAACGGCGGATCGTGGCGGCGGGCGGCGACATTGTACTGCAGCAACTGACGTTCAAGAATCCGTTTCAGCCGGTGAACTTGCAAGTGGTCATGCCGAATCAGATGCCGTTGATCGCTGAGGATTATCTGGAGGTCCCTGACGATGAAGACTAGGTGGACGGAGCGCGTTAGGCGCGTGAACCCGGTAAGGCATCGCTGGCATTACGTATCAGAGGAGCAGCCTAGTCAGTATGAAGTGTCGCGTGGCTGGGTGATTGGGCTGAGCGCTGACGGCTGGGTCGGGCCGATTGAAGTCAGGGAACACTTCATCTATCCCGGCGACAGGCTTGTGACTTTTTATCCAGATTGGGCGTGGCGTGGCGGCGGGATTGTAGCTTGGCAGCCAATGCCGAACGCGCCGGGGAGCCGCTGGAGCTGGCTAAAGTGGCGGATCAAAAGGTTGAAGTTGTTTCGAGGTAAGCTGTGGAACTGACCAAAGTCAAAGATGATTCGTTTACGAGGGAGCGGCTGGAGTTTATTGCTAAACGTGCAGATCTGTACGACGGGATCACGCGG